>Ga0209640_10000177_pt1 | contig 45471 bp, 51 predicted proteins | sample RifCSP10_1_FD_184018 | JGI IMG/M metagenome (GOLD analysis project Ga0209640, IMG submission 184018) | Soil microbial communities from Rifle, Colorado - Rifle CSP2_sed 10_1 (SPAdes) (version 2) | ecosystem: Environmental > Terrestrial > Deep subsurface > Rock core/Sediment | place: Rifle...
CACCTGTTGCACCGTCTGCAAAAATGATTTCTCAGCGTCAACGCGCGCCCTCAAGATGCTCTCTAACTCTTGCGTGCCGCCGCCAGCAACGCGAACGCCTCGTGCTGCCCTTAAACCCTCGGCCGCAGTTATTTCGCCCCTGGCATTTTGCTCTCTAATTTCACCCAGTTTATCCAACGCCTTGATATTTCTTAAATTAGCCTGTCTAACTTCTGCTCTTTGTGCCGCCTCCTCTCTCAATTGTCTTTTTTCAAAAGCTTCCTTTGCGTTATTTACTTCAATGATTCTTTCTAAAATAGATAGTCGTTTCTTATTACGTTCCTCAATTTGACTTTCTATTCCCTGTAAAGCTATTGATTCACGACTAACGCCACTAGTAGTTGCACCTCGTCGCTTTAAACTTTCACGCAACTTAACATCAATTGCCAATCCTTCTAATTCTTTATTTAATTCGGCTTCAAGTCTTGATAAAGCACTTCTATCAAAACCAATCTTTTTTATTAGTACTCCTTCAAGAGCACTATTAACCGATTTAAGAAACTCCCTCTCTGCTTTTTTCGTTAAACCACTATCATCAATTTCTAGTTTGAATTTGCGCCGTATATTGGTTAAAATGCCACTTAGTCTCTTCTCATCTATGTCTAGGGATAATTTCGGTGAGATACTAGAGACCGTAGAGATTAATTGTTGTGTGAGATTCCTTAAAGAAGATTCTTCTACATTAAGTCGTACTCCAACATCAATTTCTACTGCCACGCGTTACTCCACGCATTACTTTTTCTTTGGCTTTTTAACCTCAGCAACTTCTGTGGTATCATTAACATCTGTTTGTACTTTTTCTCCCGCATTTTCCTTCATCCACTTATTTTCCTTGTACTCACTTTCAAGGTCAGTCGGTAAGGAGCGCCCCGTTGCATCTTCTAGAGAGGAAATAATAACTTCCCTAAATGCATCCATGGCAATTGTTTCGTCTAGTCTATTAGAGAAATCCTCGGCGTCTTTAAAAACCTTGGCGCCGCCATCCTTCTTATATACACACTCGGCGCAAATGACCTTGTGCATTGCCGTAGTTGCCATAGACTCACATGTGTTTTCTGTGGCGGAAAGATACAAACTATTGTGCTCATATAAAGTGGCGCGAGCCTCTTTTATTTCTAAACAAATACGCGCGCCCACATCTTTATCAGCCACGCCTTCTAAAGAATTTTCCAAGGCGATTATTTTTTCTCTTAAACATTTAGAATGTGCTTCTTCGGTCTCACCCCAAATACCACGTTCCTTTAGAAGCCTATCAACTTGGGCGGCCAAACACACGCCCGCAGTTAGTGCGCGCGAGAATTCAACGCGGCGGGCTAAATCGGCCTTGTTCAACACTAGTTGAGAAGGTTTACGTAAAACCAACTCTATATCTTTGTTATCTTTGTCCTTAGAAGTAAAAATTCGCTCTGCCATGACTATCTCCTTATTCTGGTAAAACCTTAAATTCAACGTGATAATTTAGCGCCTCAACATTATACCTATTGTCAATTTCGTTTTCCATAAGGCGCACTTGTTCATTGCCTAAATTAAGAGTCTTTGCTCTCAATCTCTGATAAATACCATCTGTTAAAAAGCCGCCCTCTAATTCTTTATCCAATTCATCTAGTATACCAACGAAGACCTTTTTTATTTTATGGCGAATAGATGCCTTGAGTTTACGTTTAGAAGCTACACTCCAAGAGTCTTGTTTCGTTTCGAGATGGTCTGATAATTTATCATTCCGCTTGCGTACATAAAACCGCCGCTCTGTCATATCGTTCCTCCTGGGAAAACCTGTCCCTTATTACTTCTTCCCTTACCATCTAGAGAATTACGACTTATTACTCTGTCGCGCGAACCTGTAATTTGTCGGGCAATCTTATCTCCACGACTTCTAAGTGTAGTTTCGTTTACCATGCCGCCTATTTTGCGTTGGCGCGCCAACTCTGCTTTTTTGAAACCCACGGCCATTGGAGTATTGAGTGTTTCGACCGCTTGAACATCGGGGGCGCGTTTATTTATTTTTTTGTTTGTAACAATGAATATTTCACCATGGCGCGCTACTTCTTGGGAGAGTTTAACGCCGCCATCTACAGCCTTACCTTTCCCCGCGTCTTCACGCCGACGCTTAGCATCTTGCTCCTCAAACCATTTATCAAGCGCCTCGTCGTTATTTATTACGTCTTCAGGCGGCCGGTCCATAGACTCGTACACACTATCATAAACTTGACTCCAGTAAAGCAAACCGTGTTGTTCTGGTGTCAAATCAATAATGGGTTTGTTGAACAAATCTCCTATATGTTTAGCGGCGCCCCACTGAATACGCCATGAAGCACTACGAGCAATAGCCCTTATTCTACTAAGAGAAATTTCCTTGATGGAATTTAAGCCCATAATAACACCATCAATAAACACACCATCTATTTCTTTCTCAAACACATCCCAAGATGGCCATACGCGCGTACCATCTAGAAAGTGGGCACAAGCATATGCTAAAGCATTAACGCGCACTCCTTCTGCATAACGCTCTGCGGTATTATTAAAAAGCGCGGCCCGCAAATTATTTTGTTCCCTCAGGCGCTTTTCTAGGGCGGCTAGGCGATTTTCAATTAGGCGCTTTTGACGCACTGCGGCATCCGCTAATTGCACCTTTAATTCATCCACTTGGGATTTAAGAGTATCTAACTCGGCATCGTTGGCTTCAGACCAAATGCCTTGGGTTCGTAGAGCGAGTAATAATTCTAAATGAGATATAGCGCCACGTTTGCGTGCTTCTTGAACAGCCTCATCATATAAAAAATCAATAAACGCGAGGTCTTGAAGTGAAGGCGGTCTCAGTACGAGCAAATGCTCCTGGTCCAACCCATCTTTAACTTTACAAAACGTGCCACCCAAAAGAATCTTTCGGGTATCTTGTTCCAATGTCATCGCCACCCTTTAGGGTAAGTGTCAACGCTACGCGTGCTGACTAATCAAATATAACTAGAGGTATTTCTTTATCTCCCCTTAGACAACTAAGGTTGTAAATTTTCCTCCTATGTGAACGTGCTATGTGTAATTGTTAGAGTATTTTGGTTGCTGTAGTTGTATGAGATGGAAACGTTCGAACCCCCAGCTTCCCCACCTGACCAATCCACACTTTGCAGTCTATTCTTACCACCCAGGTCAATTTCCAACCCTTCACATAAACATAACTTAATAGCCTGATTGGCCGTGTTATTAAACCGCTGACATGCGTCGGGTTCCTTAGCAACAGCATCGATAAGGTCACCCTGCGATGTAATAACTTCAATGGCCGTTGTTACTTCAATTGGGAATGTAACGAACTTGAAGAATGGTCTCTTTTTACCTAATTCAAAAATATCCTCGCGCCCAAGGTCAGTAGAGACGGTAATAGTTTGGATGTGCTCAATGAGCCCCTCAAGAGTACCAGAGGCGCTTACGCCAGGAATTTCTGTTGGTAGGCGAGAGCAAGCAAGGTCAAACGACTCGCGCCTTTGTACGCCGCTACCAATAACAATGGCATCTTCTGCGTCTGGGCCTTCAAACGGGTCCAATCCGCCAGGATGGCCTTGGCCCAACCCTGGATTATCTAGTACCCCAGACGGGAAGCCCAATTGTGTTTGGTCAGAGCCATTATCGTCAATCGCAGCAGGACCAGTTGCTTGGCCATCAACACCAGTGGGACGCGCTAGAGTAGTGGGATATGGGTCGCCAGCTAGTTCAAAATCACTCCAAATCTTATCGTTGCCAACTAGAGTGACTGACTCTGTAAAGTTACCATCTACCGGGAATGTATAGGTAATGGAGGAAAGGAACATACCCGAACCATACACCATAGAGAGAGGTAGGCCAGTAGAGCGAGTTTGTGTGTCACGATAAACGGGCACGGCAATGTCTACTTTGTAATCAGCAGTACGCGAAACAAGGTCAACTGAGCCGCGCGGCCCTGTGGTCATAAACCATAGCGGCTTGGTGCCGTCTAGCACACGCTCAATAGTAAATTCAACTTCGGGTTCCAACTCGACATATTCATATGTTTCAATTTGACCCAATTGGAATACTGTTTCGAAATTATAAGTGGTTGTCATACCAACAGACTGAGCGCCACGAACAATTTCCCAGCGGCCAGAAGGCACAACATCGACACCGGGAATAATTGGAACTACTTCGTTAGTTGGAGTAGTACCATTTTCTTTAATAGCAACGCTATGAATAGCATAGAACACTCTTGCGTTCACCATAATAATCCCCTTATGTCTTAGACATTATTCCATTTTGTTGTAAACTTTTATGTACAAACCATTCGAGTAAAGTTTTATCCCCTTTACTACTATTACAATTTCTACAAAGTATCATAATATTATTTACAGAATGTGCGCCACCCTTAGATATAGGCTGGATATGGTCAAGTGATAAATTTTCTTCAGAATAACACCAAGAACAAAATTTTTGTTGGTCGAACAATTCTTTAATTTGTTCTTTCGTTAAAGTATTTTCTACACCTTCTAAACGCGCCCTACGACGTTGCATTACAATTCGATGTGACATTCTAGCATGTTCAAGATTATCCATGCGCCATTGTTTATAATACGCATTTAAATTGTGTCTATTTTGAGCAGCCCATCGTCGATGGTTAACAGCAATTTGTTCTTTATTTTCCTCACGGTATCGTTTATCACCATCAGCCTTTTTCTTTTTAACATCTGGTCGTTTATCGCGTTCGCGCCTACACTCCTTGACATACTCCTCTTTGCTATGCACCCTAGCATATTCCTGGCGCTTTTGTTTATTGTCCTCGTAATATTGTTTCACGCATGCTTTACAGCGAGTTTGCCGACCGTCCTCACGTCGATTGTCTGTGTAATAATCCTCAAGCGGCTTAATTGTTTTACAAATCCCGCAATATTTGTTTTTTTCATCTACATAATGAACAGCACGCGCCAAGACACCACTCCTTATTTATATAGTCTCCTAGGTAAAATACACCATTAGAAGTTTGGGTAAGTGCGAATAAGGAAATTGACTCGGGAACGTTCTATTTCAAATAAAGGAGCGTCTTTGATAGGATTAGTTTCATCTAAATAAATACGCCGCCACGTATACGGCCCCCATAGAGTAGCATAATCACTATACTGAGTCCAAAGCGAATTTCGCCGCCCGAATGCTAATAGTGGAAACGGGGCGGTATTAAAATCCACTCCTATTAACACGGCCCGCTGTTCATCGCCCAATATATCTTCTAGAAAGTCAAGTTCAAAATTATCGCGCGCCCACAAATGAAACACCCCTCGATATTCCTTGATTGGTTTGCGCGTTCCTAACTCATAACCACGCGACGTGCGGCTTAGTATATCAATCCAAATAGCGGGCAGCGTTCTACTAGTTACGTCTGGATATGTTTGTACGCCAGTCTGTGGCGGATTATCCTTTAACATTGTTTCTATTAGAAGGGGTTTATTTTCATTATTTAATGTGTCTGCAAAATCTACCGTAACGTGTTTATAGGAAAAAGCGCCTTCTACAACATCGCTACTGGCTTGCGGCGAATCAAAAATTACCCGACCGTTGGGAAAATCTATAAAGTGTGCAAATGCTCCGACTGTGGTCACCTCGGGATAGAAAGTTCCATTAACAGAAACGCCAGAAGCAATAAACGGCGGTGCCACCCCTGTATGAGCCGAAGGAATGCCGCTTTCATAAACCCAATTCTTAAATGCACTTTGCCAAACGCGCCCGTCTGTAAAATCAGGGTCGCCAATAACTAAATTTAACCTACTAATATTGTTATTGTAATTATCCACGTCTCCGGTATTAACGTTAGAATAAAACCCCTGACGCAATAGCGTGTCGTTTATCCACAATTCCAAATTGGCCCTTATGAGGCTTTTTGCTCCTAAACTTGGCATTACTCCAAAATCCTACCTACTTCTCTCTCAACGTTTTTTTTCACCTCGCGCTCAATATTTTCGCGCAATATTGCAAACGCAGACGACCGCGCCGGAGGAAAATCCCATACGCCGCCGCGCACCATAATGCCGCGGCCAGTTCTAGAAGTTCGTATACCCATCAAAGACTTAAATGCATATTCTGGATTAATTGGCGCACCTTCAATTAACCAGCGCATCCATGGAATTTCATCAATCTTATCAGAATCAGGAGTAGACACTTTGGATAATTCCGCACTATAAAACACATCGTTATCTATAGTGATTTTAACACGACCAACGGAGCCACGCCGATTTGTTTTTTGCACAGAAAATTTAGTAGTAGACGAAGGGTCGTCGGGGTTTAATTGCCTATATGCCCCATTTATTCTATTTTCATCAGGCGCGCCACCAACACCAATACCTAATTCAGCCACTTCGTTTTCATTTGGAATAAATTGGTCCTTAGAAGCCTCAACGGCACGCTCAATACCATCCTCTACGAAAGGACGAATGTCGCCAAAATTATTGCGAGCTTTACGTCTCAATAAATCATTTATAACATTTGCTAGTTGCTCAAGTGCGCCTACGCGCGCCTCGAATTTAAACGCAATATCAGCCATTTGTTTTGTTTGCTCGTTCCCACCAAGAAATTACATACAAATTAGTGTTAGCCCAGCCAGTCTTGCGCGGTTCGCGATATAATTTTATCTTTACACCATCTAAGGTTGCCCCTAATGAATCTTGTATGTGGTTAAAAGACTCAATGACGGTTTTTACTCTTACAAAATTACCATAAATTCGCCCGCCTTGGGTTGCTTGATTTCCAGATAATGCTTGGTCGAGTGGTTCATTAGTCCATCGTCTATTACATTTATACTGAGTCTGTCGCGTTTCAAAAACAAAACCAGTGCCCTTACACTCTCTACATTTTCCCCCAGTTTCGTCCATGTATTGTTTGTAGGTTTGATTAAAACGGCAGCCCGTTGGACACTCTTGACGCGCGGCTGGTAAGTCTAAAATTAAATCATACCCCTCAATTAAAAGTGCATCCATGGCATCCTTAAACTTTGTAGTATGAACACCAACAATGCCGCTCATTGCAGTATTGAAACTTTGCAAGTTGGCAATAAGCGTCATGTTACCAAACCAACTTTCCGCCACCGCTCAATTTTAATTGCTCCAAGCGAACAGCCTCTTTTAATTCAGCACAAGGGCTATTGGTGCTATTAAAAAAGGTGCCACGCGCAACTGCCGCACTAGTAGTATCTACGCTTTGTTCGCCATCGCGAATTAATATACCGCCGCCGCCTTCAGTAAGGTCGTCTTGATATTCGCGCGAAGCAATCATACATTCGGCTTGAAGTAATACTAAATCGGCCATATCATCATTACTAGGAGTGATATTACCAGAATCATCCACTGTAATTTCACTTGACGTACCATCTAGGTATAATTTGCGGTTAATGCGCCGCGCGGCCTTACGCAGAATTGCTAGTAATTGTGGGTCTGAAAAACGTGGCATAATACCTCCTACGTTTTAATACCCGAACGTATTTGTTCGTCCAAATCCTCTTGTGTTCTTTGGTGGGCGCTATAGTAAAAAAATGACCCAGAAAACAATCTAACGGCGTAATAATACATACGCGCCATTATTATAAGATGTATACGACGGTACCACGGCTGTGTTAGTGTACTTTCTAACATATCTAAATAGAAGCGCCAATCGGCCGCCTCTCTATCTTTCTCAGTACACCCCAACCAGTAAGCAAAATCATGTCTCCTACAAGCGTCTGTGAATACCCAATCGGGAACATTGAGAAAGTGATTACCACAATCATCAGTAAGAAAATTTTTTTCTTTTATTGTTAAAGACTCATATGTTAAATTATTCATCTGTTTCTAATCCATAAACGGTAACCACAAAACGCTCCCCTCCAAGTTTCCTTCCATGTTTAGACCAAGAGCGCAATTCCATTTGGAGAGAAGAAAGTAATTCTAGTGGTGTTAAATATTGCCATCTCATTATTATTGTATCTTGTTGAGAGCCGCGTAAAGCACCGCCGAATGCTGGTATAATAGGGTGTGAACCAAATGTAAAATCAAGAAAATTATCTATGCGCTTATATTCCACATCTTCTATTGCCTTAATACGCCCGTAAACAGGATGTGTTAAAAAGACATTTTGAACAATCGTATCGGTCATTTCAAAATCTGTTGATACTTGTAATTCTGCCGTATCAATTATCCACTTTTTCCCAACAGGAGGAGTGACTGAAAAAATAGGACCAACGCCAGATGGCGAATAGTAATAATTGGCAGTTATATTGGCCATTCCAGAAATGGCATTAAAGAAAAATATATAGCCATTCTCATAGTCTACTTGATAATCGCCGCCAACGTTCTCATAACATTCTCTCTCTGTTTTTTTAACACCATCAATAAATACCTCTATTTGATAGGTTCCAGTAGGAGCGACTAATAAATTTTCCTCCGTAACCTTCCCGTGAGATAAATCAATAATGGAATTACCCACACCGCTATTTTGTGGTAAAATCCAATAATTATACGTAGATTCGCCCGTTGGGAGGGATATTGGAAGTAAATTGCTTAACGATGGGAATAGTTCAACGCCAGACGCATACTGACTCTCCACGTACCATGTCGTTGGGTCACAAGTGTTAACAGAAAAAGCGTAAATACGACTGTATAAATTGGAATCTGGCTTTACAGTGACTATCTTATCTGGATTATTTCTTTTCCACGTCCAGCAAATTTGAAGTGTTTCTGGTATGAATGAAGAATTGACCAACACCCATTCGTTGCCTTCTGGCTGCACAGCAGTTATATTTTCTAATATGCCACTTTCTACATGATAAGGAAGTTTAGAAGAAAATGTGTTAGTAAACACTATAATACCTCCTCCCACGTCAACGAACAATAAACTTGTGGGTCGGGATTTGGATTTCCTAGAAGTGCCCGTGCTGTCATAAATAATACATTTGAACTACCAATATAATCAGATGTTATGTTTATAACACTTGATAAATCTGTTTCGGTAGAACGATTTTGAGAACTTACAAATAATGTGCCTATTTGAATAGAATTTGATGGAATGGTTGTTACACCATTATTAGAACTTTTTTGAACATTATCCCCATAATCTACCCACGTAAGACCAGGTGGCTCCGTGCCAATATAAATACGACTTACAACGTGATTATTTGTTGTATTTAGCAAACTAGCACTTTTCGGTATAATAATAGCCCGATTACTAGGTTTTAGTCTAATAGCCAAAACAATTTCTTCAGTGGTGGTTACTGCTTCTAAAGCACCGTTATCAGTAGAAAGTTTCGATAAAAGTGGCCCTACACTATTGTCTGAAAAAACCGCACAACAAATGGCCCTTAAAACACTACTACTTGAAGTTTCCTGGGCGTTCAAAATCTCCCATCTAACAGGAAGATTTGGCGTTCTAATATATGGGGCGGTAAATAAATTAGCATTTATAAATCGATGGGCATATACAACTTCGCCATTAGAATCTACAACACCGCATCTTATTTGGCCAACTCCAAGCCATTGCATATCAAATAAATAAATATTACCTAATGACACATCTAAATTAAATTCAGAAGTGCCACTACCATCCAATTTATCTAAATTCCATTCGTTTTGTGGTATACGTCTTTCGGAGAAAATGCCGCTCGTATCACTTCTCAACACCACACTGTTTGTCGTGCCGCTCGCCTCAAAGAAAAATCCATTATTGTCATCAAAATAACCAACACGTTGCACTAAGTGTTCTTTTGGTTCGTCAAAAACAGTTGTAACGTAGATTAGTTGGGAATATCCAGGAGAATAATTAAGATATTTTCTTGATTGTCTTAAGGAACGCGCTCCCGATGTGGTGGGAACTTCTAAATTCCACGTTGATAAGCCGCTAGAATATGAATAGGTGCCACCATTACTTGTAAAATCAGTAAAATGAATTTGACCACTATTATTTACAAATTTACCAGCAAAAAGACTATACGGTGTGGAAATTCTTAATCTTCCAAAAGCATCGCGAGAAGTTTCAGACGGAGAAACGTGTAAACCTCCATCGTTAGAAAAACTAAATGGATTAGTTTGAAACGTCATATAATATTCCACTCTGAGCCATTATAAATTACAGTCAAACAAGAATATGGACTATTTATAACAGCAGTTGGCATCCCATCTATATTATTACCATTTCCATTAACAATAAGCGACACTTTATTTTTCTTATCCTTACTACCATTTCCATCTTTTACATTATGTACTTGCCAAACAGAAGGAGAGGATGGCAAATAAACAATAGTATCTATAATGGAAGTAGAAATAAAGAGCCAATCTGTTTGAACAAGAGTTAAATCATTGTTATTTGAAATACGACCGTTAACTATTTGGCCGCCGGGCATTGTTATAGTTCCACTGTCATTAATAAGAACAGGACTACCCTGTAATATGTCGCCACTCTCAGCCCATCTTGCAACACCAGAACGCACGCCGCTAACTGGTACAGGTGCAAAAACTGGTTCATCTCCATTCCATTGTAAAACGTGACCAGATTGGCCAGTTAATACCCCATACGAGCCACCATCCTGTAATACCAATATACCACTACCATTCTTTTCACCCATCCACGTCATATGATATTCCAGTTTGAGCCATTCCAAATGAGCGTATATGATTGATATGCTTGTGTGGCCTTAATAAAAGATAACCCATCTATAAGGAAGCCAGAAGCAGCAATAGTTATATTATTAACGCCCGCATCTCCCTTTCCATCCTTAATAATAACCTCTTGACCAAAAAACGGCCCAACGGGTAAATTAACATCAGTTGGCGAACCGACAGTTTTGTTAATTATTATTCTATGAACAAAGGAAGCCAAATCAATAATAGCGCCGGAAGTTATTATTTCCAATGGGTCATATGCCCAAGTTAATTCGCCAGATGAAGATACCCGTAAGTGCTGGCCGGGCTCGCCAATAGGGAAACGCACCCATTTTGTTGGCAGCCCAGAGCCAGCAATAATATCGCCCGGTGTAGGAGTTGCTGGTATAGTATCAGAATGCGTAAGTGATAAAAGATTATGAGTACCAGAAACAATAACATTAACGTCTGTCGGCCGCCAATTATTACCATCCCAGGCTAGAACATTACCGCTTATTGGTGCATTTGAGGCAACGGGGTTGCTTTGTAGTCCAATAACAATGAGGTTATCAACCACCCCAGACACGTCGCCGCGTGGTGGTTCATAATCAAAACTGCCTACGCCGCCGCCCTGGTTAAAAGTGGCGAAGAAACCACTAGGGCCAATACCGCCCCAAGTCAATAAGCCTACCTATCTATAAGATAACTTGTCTATTAGATAATATTCCACTGAGTCCCGTTATATAGTAACGTAAAGGACCCATAAACAATCGTCATGTTAATAGTAGAGTTACCATCTATGTTTTTACCATTGCCATTGATTATAATTCTATTTGGAGCACCAGGTCCAGCATTACCATTTTTGTCTTTGACTTGTATTACTTGGCCACTAGCAGGCGTACCTGGTAGAAAAACGGTAGCACCACCAGAAGGCATCATGGCAAAGTAATCGCCATTAGTAAGGAAATTGTTTACACTCCCCTGGTCAAACTCACGCACCTTTACAATTTGAGCGGCGTTTAGAGTAAGTTGTGGCACACCGGCCGTATTGTCTACTGTAAAGAGTCCTTGACCACTTGCGCTGACAATCAATTTGTCTTGGGTGGGAACCGAAAGACCAGTGTCCAAATCCCCAGTGACGGTCCAAGATGGTGCAGTAATAGAGCCAACTTGGAAGGGGGTAGGCTGACCCAATCGCACATAAGTAACATCTGTGCCATCTGAGTAGAGAACAAATTCAGCAGTGCCTAGAGGTAATCTATTCCAAGCAGGAGAAGCGCCGGAGCCAACAACGATATCGCCGCGCGCTACATCATTAGGAGATGTATCTGTGTGAGTCGCAGAAAGCAAATTGTGCGCTGTGCTACTATCAACCTCAAATGTCCATTCTGAACCATTAAACTTTAAGATAAGACCGCTTGTAGGCACTCCATTGATTGGATAACCAACGATACCTGTAACAATTGCATCCTTTAGGGTACCATTAATATCGCCTTCGAGAGTACCAAACTGAACTAGAGAGTTATCTCCAGTATCGAAGAAAATTTGGCCACTAGCTGCTGCTCTACCTTGCCAAGTCATATCTTACTCCTTGATGGATTTCATTGAATAATACACAATTAAACAATTGACCATTCGATGCCACCCCACATAAGAGTAATGCTTTGTTTATTTTGCGTAAGACTAAAGGATGAGAGCCCATCTATAGTATATGGTGCTACATTAACCGTAATTGGATAATTAAACGCAATACCAGCAAGGTCTTTTATTATATAAAGTTGACCAAGAATTGGCGCCGCTGGCATATTTATCGTTACGTTTCCAGTTAGTGTTGGATTTGAAAGAATAATTACATCGTGGGGCTGAACATTATAAGAATTTTGTGTAACAATGCGCGCACACCAAACTACTGGACATTGTGGGAAAATAACCGGTTGGCCTGGCGCCTCATCTCCAATATCAACGCGCAAGTCAATAACTAAGGAGCCACTTAAAGAAACCAACGCGCCGGTTGGTATGCTTAAAACCGCCCCAGATACTATTACATCATCATCTGCAACATTGTATCTTACATCAAATATTAAAGAACCCGGCCCCGGTATGCCAGTAGGAAGAATGGGTGCGGTAAATGTGCCACTGAGAGTTGTATCATCTGAAATATCGGTACGCACCGATGTAATAAGAGATGCGAAGTCTGGTAGAATAATAGGCGGTATAATAACCGCGGCCCCAGAGCCGCTTATTAGTGCATCATCTCCAATATCGAAACGCAATTCGTTTATTAGACTCATTAAAACCCAAGAGAATCAAGCCTATTACGAATGGCTTTTTTTAAGCCAATTGTTTCATTAACGCTCAATTTATTTTTACGCCGCCACATAATTCCTATTGAGGTAGCAATATCTTGTATATGTTCATCTGGAAATGTTCCCCATTTACTAAATTGAAAAGTAAAATCGGGAAATGGTACGCCAAAATATTCTTCGAGTCTCTTACTGTGTATCGGAACTTCCTCTAAAGCATTAGTATGCCGCTTATATGTATCATAAGAAATACGTTTAGGCTCAAAGGAGCCATAAGCAAAATATCTCCCATATATTCTTTGGCCCTCTAATTCTAAATATCCCATTGGGTTTGCGGCATATACTAACATTAGTAAGTGAGAATATCGGCGATTAAAGTGCCATTACCACTATCAATTATAACGCCGCCCAAAAAACTACTAGAAAAAAGATTATTTTGCGCACCAGACACAACAATAAAATTGCTACTTATATCGCATTGCGTAACAGCATTACGTACGCCGGCCAGTACTAAATCGCCTTCAACTCTACAAGACACAAGGCGACTATTGGTTCCACTTGTAAAAACAGCCAAATCAGCAGAATTATTATCGAATGTTATATCCCGCGCTACAACCCTAGCATCTATAAAACCAGCGGGGTCAAAAAGAGTATCTTGGGCTGGATATGCGAATTGTAATGTGCCATTGCCATCTAGAGTAACTTGAGTCGCGGCCGTCCAAATAATATTTCCAGACTGCACATTCCAAATAGAATCGTTGTAGAAATGTAAAAGAAGGCCACTTGTTGGTAAATTAACACTCGCATATTCAGTTGTGTCGCCTATCATATGGAGAATATTTTCATTAGCCGCCAGCGCCGCATTAACAGAAGGATAATCGGCAGGTATATTTTCAGCGACAGTAACACCCACACCTTGTTTAAAACCAACGATATTGCCTAAAACAGTCAAATCTCCACTTATAAGTACATCTCCGCCAAAAGTGGCATTGCCGCTATTTATAATGGTTTGTGTTGTTAATGTTCCGCCTATATTGGAATCGCCTAAGACAGTAAGGTCGCCACTTATTAAAGTGTTGCCGCCCACACTCATATTACCAGACTGGTCAATCAACACAGGAACTTCTGCAATTAACTTACCCGTACTACCATCGAAAACTGCAATAGAATTGGGAGTCGCACCACTTGGACCAACAACATCGCCAAGGCCGCCGCCTCCAGCAACACCGCTTTGCCATATTAAAATACCGCCACCTAATGAAGTAAGTACAAAACCACTAGGACTAGGAAATAACTGCGCCCATGTTGAGCCGGAACCAACCAAGATGGCGCCATCTACAATATTTCCAACTGTAGTAACGACACCGCTTAGAGAAAAAACCAACGCACCCAAATCTTCAACCCTAACAATGTCTTTATTATCAAAAGCAGTGGGTGTTTCTAGCGGTGGTTGTTTATTTGCTAGTCTCTTCCAGTTCTCACGAAATTGGCCGCCCATAATAACCTCACTATACTATTCCAGAAATAATTCCGTTTTCCATTGCAACTATCCAATTTATTCCATTGTATATTAAACGCGCCGAAGCACAAAATGATTGTAATTCTATAGAAGAATATGCCGTACCGTCGTTTATTATATTTCCCCCAGATGGCATTATTGTATAAACACCAGATGTCGTTTGATTAACGAATCCGTAAAATATGCCCGTTGGTACTCCACTAGATAAAACACTAGTAGTATTCGCTCCTATATTTAAATTCCACGTAGCACTTTGTGATTCTAAAAGAACATTATATGTGTTGTGTTCTAAAACTTCACAAATACGCCCAGTACATATCCACGCCGTATCTACGCTAATAGGTTGTAATTCTAAATTTTGCCGCATAACTATGGTGTCAACCATAAATGCCGCCCTGTCTCCATAATGAATTAAATTACCAACTAGTGCTATTGGTATTGGCAATCCAGATGCGGAAAAAATTAATAATGAACCAAAATTATCATTTATTATTACGGAAGCATTATTTACAATAGCACTATTACCAAAATTGTCATTAATACTGGAAGATACGTTGTTTATAATGGCACTATTGCCAAAATTATCTTGGTTTGGTACTATATATTCTACGGGATTAATAAAAAATATAAGCGGCGAACCAAAAAATGAATTTTCAGTAGATTGAAAAATTACAATTGGTTGATTAATGAAACTTAAATTAAATAAATCTGCCATGTATTATGCCTATGGTGGTATTAATTGGCCATCTATGCCAGTAATAGAAGCAAATCCCATAATATTTAATCTCTCGAACGGCCTAATACCATCTGATGTAGCAGCCCAATCGACCCAATAAGCAGTACCGCTATCTGCAACAATAAAAGCGGCCTTTTGAACAATAGAACCATGACTAGTTGATGTTAAGTTACATTCTCTTTGTGGCGCATGTCCGCTTGGACTATAATACCACTTTACAGCCATACGAGTTCCATTAGGTACCGATGCACTCGTTTCAATAGAATAATTTATTCTAACGTGGTCTTTTATTGTTGTAGAAAACCCTTTAAAAATAATATTGTGTTGTACATCATCTGAATATTGCGGATAATCCTGCACAATACGACCCCCGCCGCCAAACTTATCATGTGCGTGTGAATAATGTGGTTGCGTATCCAATACTCCTATTTGACTCATTAAAACCACTTCTGGCCCAGCCCACCTCTGTCCAATCCACATAATAAAATCAACGCCACCCAAATATGGCTGACCAGAACATGCTAGTTGTTCAGGAGTACATGGGTCAGGAGGGGAAATTTCTGGATAATAAGCATCGCGACGTTCTAAAATCCACCATGGACTACCGCCACCATTTGTCCACATGGTAGTATGGTCCATCCAGGCGCGATATATATTATCAGTAAAAGAACCGAATCCAGCATTACATGGTCGTTGCCAATTGTCAATGATTATATTAGTTGAACCAAGCACCCTGGAAAAAGTAGCCTTGCCATTTGCATCGTGTGTAAATTCTATAACGCGCGCTAATACATCTCCATTAGAATCTTCTACAGGTGTTGCCAAATACATACGGGAGGAATTACTATAATGTTCATCAGTCCAAAGCGCTATTTTACCTTCATATTCGTTAGATGTAGATGGATATTGTGATTGATTACCCAAAGGTACTAATGCTTGTTTGCTAAATCCATCTTCTAAAACATGCAAGCAAATTTGTTTATTGTCTAAATGATTAGCAACATATAAACGATTACCTAAAACACAAAAATCAGATGGATGTTTAGAGTCAGAAGAAAGAGTTTCCGAATAGAATTGTCTACTAATCGGGTCAAAAATTCCAACGGTTGTTGGGTCGCTACCTAAAAAATATATTCGATTGCGATGTAATATTTCTGTTTGAATAGACCCTAATGACTCATCTGTATTGAAGAGAGTGCCTTGAATTGAACTATCCCACACATCGTGTAAACTATTATAGATTACCCCACGCCAAGTTGCCACTCCACTTTCCTGATAGGCAGTTATTAAACACGGTATGCCTGAAATATTAACTGGATATAAACCTACGTTTTTACTGCTTTGAATATCCGCACTGGGAAAATTAAAAACCGTGGAGTATGTACCAAACGTCGATGGCGGCCCATCACTTTTTACAACCTCGCTACTATGTAAAGCATAAACGCGATTGAGGAAATTAACAACGCGATTCAATGCAGTCTTAAAAGGCACTCTTCTTTCTGGTAAAACAATTGAATCTAGCGCGGTGCTTATAATTCGGCCAATCGATAAAGTATCACCATCTATATCCATTCGAAAAATATCAATAGAATCAGATAGCGCCCCTCCGGCACAATTTTGCCCTTCTTTATATCTACTACCTAATTTACCATCAGTTACCACATTCCACCATTTTACGGCTCAAACACCCTACCCACTATCATGGGAAAATCACCAGCAACAACGCCATCTGCTGTCGCATTCCAGGTAACAGTTACCGTACTAAAATTATCTGCTTGTATACCAACGATGGCATTAGATACAATAGACCCAGAAGTTGTAGACGAAAGCGTCATTTCATTATTTAATATTTCATGTTCTTTTGTGAAATAAAATTTCGCATTTATATTTTGATTGTTTCCATAAAACATAACATCAAAATTTATTAATGAACCGTTCACGGATGGATTATCAATCCTAACAAATAATTCATTATCGGCAGACCAGGTACGCATTCCATCGCCATGGTCAGACATAGGAACGGTCCAGCCAGCACCATTTGCTCCGTCTCCAATAAACTGCAATTGAGTATTAACATCTATAAATTCATAAAGATAAACTGTACTATTTTCTGAACTATCTTTTGCATTGAAAATATAGATTTTTGGAGCACCTCCAGGATTAGACTCAGTATCAATAAAATGCCACCATCTTGCATCTGTAGCCCTATTCTGTAGTGTTGTAGAAAAAACATTACTTGTTCTATCTGTTATAGCATATGTAGTTGGATTAACTTCTAAAAATTGCCATCCACTACTAAATCTTTCTATGATAAATAGAGATGTGCCATCTGTAAACATATCACCACGAGACGCAGTAGTATTACTAATACTACCAAGAATAGCAACCTCTACAACATCAGTACCTTCTATTTTATACAATCTATGTTGACCACCAATACCATCTTGTGCTGTGATAAATAAATCATTGTTTATAGTTGTTATATTGAATTCTCGCTCAGAGTTATGGGGCATTAAAACTGATATAGTCGTGTCCATTTCTGGGTCATATTTAACAAATTTACCACCATCAGTTGCTACGTTTCCAGCGGAAAAATAAAATTTGTTTTTAAATATTTCTGTATCCCAAAATCCATAATCAGAGTCTCTAAAAAATGCAAACCCAACCGATTGCTCTGCTGAAATAATCATTTCTTCGTTTTTATCAATAATAGCTGCTCGAAATGTTGCCGAGCCAGTATTATAAAGAGAAATTAAATATTGTACGCCGCTTATATTAATAGAATGAAAACCAGTATAGGCGCCAGAACCAGCAGGAGAGCCAGGTAAAGTTGCATGATATATCCAGTCGCCACTCGCTGGATTGTAAATATAAAGATTAGGCCCGTTTAACGTGTAAAGATTATTTTTCCAATGAGCAACTTTATTGTAATTATTACTTACGCTGCTAGTCGCTTCTTTTGTACCAAAATAACTACCTATTTGAATAAGTTCGCCATTAATATATTGCCATACAGAAACTTGAGTTTCCGTAGACTGTCTATTTTGATAAAATAAAAAGGGTCGCGCCATATAATACTCCTACACATCCTATAATATAGGCAATCCAACTCCGCCATTATACAATTGAGAAATTTCTGAATCAGTTAATGCTCTATTAACCCATATAGCACATTCATCAATAGAACCGTTTAGTGGGCTATTTTGAGCACCATCTCTAGCTCCAAAAATAAGCGGTTGTGTTACTCCGGCCATTGGAGAAGTAACAATCGCGCTATTAAATCGAATGTTATTGGCAATTAAAGAAATTTTCATATCTTTTCTTAAAACCACCAAATGATGATAATTACCATCGGAGGGTAATCCTCCGGGAGCTTCAATAACAACGGTGCCTCCAGGATGAACCCACGCTATCTGTACTGGTTGGCCAGAAGATGTTTTATATAATGTCCACCCCGGCCCCGCACCATTATTTAATTTTTCAATAATATTTTGTTCAGCCGAAACACTAGATATTTTAACCCAAATAGAAATTGTTATATCTTCTGATGTTGAAAAATCGAAAATACTATCATCAATTCCTCTTGTAGCAGCATTACTCTCACTATTGGCGACATTATATGCACCATTAGATTGGCTAAAAAGACCATCTGTAAATCCAGCAGTTCCCGTTAAATCATAATTACCCATTTCATCAACTAAACTATTATTAAATTTCCAATAAGCAACGAGATTTTGTAGGAAAATATTTTGTGACATGGGTATTACGTTAGTAAAAGTATTACTTCCAATAAAAAGCGAAGGTATTTGATTATATGGGTCTAAAATCGCCATATTATATTTCTTCTACTAACGTGCCAAACTCATAAGTGGCAATATAATTACCAGACGTATTAGAAAGCAAATGTAATTTTGCGCCATTTGAAGAAAGAGCCAAATATTTACCAACCGTCATAACTCCGCTGGAATAAATAATACTATTTACCGAAGGGGGTTTAACGCGAACATCAAAAGATGCAATTCTAATAAAATTAAATTGAACGCCGGCTTGATTTACTTCTGGTAAATTTATTTGAATGATGCCGGGCGCACCATCGTTTGTTAATGTCTTACCGCTATCAGAAAGCAATAATGTATCATTTATTATTAAAGCCTCATATTCAGTTCTAAAACCCTTGGCTAACCAAGAAGTATCACCAGATGGGCTTATTGTACAAAAGCCATCACCAGTCTTATTTGTCATTATAAGGTCTGTAACGTTTATTTGTCCTGCAACATCTTGATATATAATATTGACCACTCAGACTCCTTACTCCAATATTATACACTAGTCAAGAAACGAAAACGCGCGCATTCATGGTGCGCGCGTTTTCTAATGGTCTGTTAACCTTCTATATTATTAGAAAGTTCCAAGGAGAAGTCGGCGATTATCAAGCACCGCATATCCCCATGAGCCCCAACCATATAGACCCGCCCGTTGCTGCCTGTGCATCTCAGGACCAGCCTCGAAGGTTTTAATCTCCTCACGAATCGGTTGTACGAATGAATCATTGGTGCTCAAATCAAGCCCTACTGTGAATTCTTGGTCACCAGCATGAGCGGCCGTAACACTTCGTCCTAAAACAGTAGAGAGATATAGTTGATACTCTTGGCCAACGCCAAACTCAGTCATAAAATGCAGGCGTGTGCCGTATAATGTAGTCATACCCATATCGGAGTTAAGAATTATCCTACGCGTTACGTCATCAATCTCGCTAATGTCATAAGCGCGTATATCTTCCATGGCCTCTAGGGAGGTATAAAGGTCAGTAAGTCTACCCGCATTACCATTACCACCAGCATTACGAGTCATAGCAGTTTGCATCTTACTAACTAATTCCTTAGTAAATTGACCCGCTCCTGCTACTGTATCAACTACCACTAGACCACGAGCATCGGCAGCAGCTAACAGAGTATGCCAACCATCCTCATTTATCTTACGAGTATAACCCATTTGATAGACACGTAGAGCGCGGCCTACAACATCGAAGCGGGCATCCCGCGCGTAGTGTAGACCCCAGTCGATGCTATTGGCAACTTGGAAAGTAGGCACCCATAGTTCGTCACCTTCAACGCGACGCTCAGGAACACGTCCTTGCTTCGGCATAGTTATTGCTGTAAAATCCAAGTCTTCTGTGCCAGGACGCACAAAATCTAGCGGATAACTTGCTTGAGCGCCAGGTGCCAATACTTCTCGACGGAAAATACCGCCTAGATTATCAGCATCGAATACTCCTTGACGAAGAGGTTCAGCAAGTGCTTGAGCCATTGCCCGCTGTGCCGCTATAGCCACCTCAAGATTATCAGAAGCAGTTAATTTTAGCAGTGCTTGCTGTTCAGGAGTGATTGTTAGATAATTTGCCTTACTCATATTCCTCTTCTCCTATACCTTAGAGGTCTACTCGCACTTTGGCGAAACCATTTGCATTTACACCACTAAGGAATTTACCTACTTGCGGGGCTGGGGTCACACCATCGGTAGCTTGTGTTGGACTGACAGTTCCGTTAGTTGAAAGATAAGCTAGATTACCTGCAACGGGTGTGCCAGTCAATCTATCAGTCCATAGTTCACCTTTATTGCAAAGCGCAACTACACTACCAACGTCTGACACGTCTCTTTGTAGGAATTCGCCATGGCGGTCGAAATTCAAATCTTCAATGTCACCAAGTAACATACCAATAGGAGTAACACCGACACCAGTTGGAACAGCAACGGCAGTTACTTCACCATCTGCTGTGGTACCAGTCACAATGCTGCAAATAACACCACGTTGTGCCACTTCGTTTAGGGCAAAATCAACGTTTGTTTCGTGAACTTCTCGACTAGGGGCAAGAGCCATGTTAAACCCTCCTACTTACTTTCTTTTTGGTGCGCCTTTAGCATAGATTGCACCAGTCCACCGAATGCCTTGGATAAATCAACGCCATGAGGAGCCTCGCCCGCAGGTGGCGTTGCCTTAGCCTTTACTGAATCTAGTATAGCGGTGTCATCTTGCTTGTCTTCGCCCATCAGAGTAGTGATAGTTGCAAGTGCCACGGCTTCTGAAACTCCAAGCAACGCGGCCATTTGCTTGGCTTTTTCCTCTTTATTCATTTTCTTAGTCTTATCAGACTCATCTGTCTTAGCTGCCATAGTCGCAGTTTCACCTAAAGTATCACATAGGCAATCAAAAGCCGCATCATCTAATGTTTTTACAGAAGCGACAAGTTTTTCTTTTTGTGTCTTACGCTTACCTTCATCGCTAAACGCTTTGGAAAGCAAAGCATCTAGACGAACTTGACGCGCAGCAATTCTTGCGTCCTCTTGGATTTTTTCAATACGCTCAAGAGCGGCCTTGAGTTTTGTTTCCAGTTCGACCTTTACTCCCTTATTTTCCTCAAGCATCTCAGCAAGAGTGCTGAAGAAATTCTCAGGATTACCTTGTGTTACGCGTGAAGAAAAATTAGGTAGAGTGGAATCAAGTTGGCGCGCGCCCTTAACAAAGGCTTCTTTTATAACTTCACCTTGTTTTTGTGCTTCAGTGAGCGCGGCTGTCGCTTTTACAACTTCATCTTCTTTGGCTTTAAGAGCAACTCGTAGAGTCGCAAGTTCATCGTGAGCTTTTGTAAACTGCTCAAGGGGAACAGATGGAGCCACGGTTCCCGTGCTTGTTTGTCCTGATTCCTTACTCATTCCTAAATCCTCCGTAGGCTCAGATGCCCTAGATATATAACCAATTTCTCCTAGAATATTCTTTTGAATTTTAAGGTCTGCGGCGGCAACAGCACACATTGGTTCGTGAGTAACAGATGTAATAATAGAGGGCGCATTTGCTGGCTTCTCCACTATACCCTTACCTCCAAAAGTTAAACCCCGCAACACTCTTTTAACTCTACTATGACCAAATACACCAAGACCACCGTTTGCTCGTAATGATTTATCTAGAAAGGCCGTTTCTTCGTTGCGCGCCACTACTTTATTGCCAACTAAATAATCATATCCATTAAACCATGCTTCCATTGACACGAAAAGAGTTTTATCCTTAGCCCCCCTTTCAATACGAGATGCTGTGGTTGGATATAACCCCTTCCAAATTAATGCCTCATCTACTATATGGAATTTTTGCGGAACAACAAAGTCCGCCGCACTTATTTTATTTTCATCTATAATTTGACCATCGCTGTCTATGGCAAAAGTATTATACATTACCCCAATTGTTTGGTTATCAACAACAACTTTGTTAGGGTTGGCCGCCGTCTCTTCTACTGTTAATTCTCTACCAGACTGATGTTCCCAATTAACCGGCTTGTAAGAAGGTGTGGCGCGCGCAGCCCACATTTCATTAGGTAAAAACACATCATCATTATTGTTACTGCCAGTAGAAACAAGCACGGAGCGCATAAACATTAAATCTGGCTGACCCACAGGAGATGATGCAGTGACGCGGCTATTTTCGCACCCATCTACTATATTAACTAGAACAAGTAATTCAATTTTATTCATATTGTCCAGTCGCCTTCACAATATGCTGGGAAGTATCTTCATGTTTATAGTGGTCATGATAACCAGCCGAGCCATCAATATGTTCGTGCGCACCATCAATTAGAGCCATACCGGCTAATTCTCCATGCACATGCTCGCCCATGGGATTGATTGCACTATGCGTATGCGCCCCATCTAATTCATCCTCTAGATGATGCCTGTGCATCCCAAATAGATTATTTTCATCGTGTATATGATATCCGGGACTAGGAAATACAATTTTAAGTAATTTTTCTTCCTCGGGCAATAAATCAGCCTTGGTTAATTCGGCCCGTAGAAGTTTTTCCTGTCTCTTACTCAACATTGGCTTTCTTCTTCGGACGACCCGATTGTTTAATCGCCGCATCTGCAGGATTTATTTTCTTTACTTTATCTTTAAATGGTGCTACTGCTTTTTTTGCCAAAGCCTCACTGCTTTGTCCATTAACGGCTGGCAAGCCTTCCATTGGAGAAATATTGCGTACTGTATTTTTACGTGCGCCCTTAACGGGCATAGGAGCGTTTATAGAACGTGCCATTTGTGGTTGATTTACTAAGAAATTATTTACAGTGGGTGGCGCGGCAACCTTACCATCTATAAGTTGACCAACCTGTGCGTGTTTATCTCGTTGTTTTTGAATTATCTTTTTTGAAAACATATCATGCGTTGCTTTACGGCCGACCGGCATAACCAACTCCTCTATGGGTTGCAATAGCATACGCCATTACTTCCTCTTTACTAGAATAACCCGATTTTTCTACTAAGGGAATTAAATCGTCATGTATGGTTGTATGTTTACGCAGTACTGCTTGTATATTATTTAAATTGACTTTCCCATAAGGGATATACGAAGCAGCCACATATGTTATTTCATTAATACCCTGACGGGTATATTCATCATTATCGCCAAGCACTTCTTGTACAATTTCTCTAGTTTGTCGAATATGCTTTAGGGCTTTTGCCATACCGCGCGGCTTTGTTTCCCTTTTTTTCTTTTGAGGTATACCTTCAGTACCAGGCGGGCGACCATTGATTCCCTGTTGTTGTACCATAGATGTTTCTGTCGGAGCGAATAAATTCATTGGGTCTGGGAATGGGCCGTGTGGAACAAGCAAACCTTCCGTATCCCTAATCTTTTCCTCATCTCTCATGCGCTCAAGTTCAATTTCGAAATCTTCACCAAAAGCATCTAAGACTGCCTCTACGCTAATAACATTACGGTCTAGTAAAGCAAGAATAAGTTGTTTTTCAGCTTTTTCGTCTCTTAGAGACATGCGGCCAAAACTAACTTTTGGCAAACGACGATGGCCCATTACGGCGGCGATACTTCTCAATTGAGAATTAAGCCATTCAATAATTGTATCGCGCCCTTCCTCTAGGCGCTCCAATAGTGTGCGCACACCCAAGAATCCAGTTGAGAAATTAGCGCCATCGCCGCCACCCAATAAAACATCTGGCACACCAATGCCGCGTAAAATATCCCTATCTACACTTTCGTATTTAGCCATGCCTAAAATTTTATCTACTGGCGGAAAACTATTTTCAATAGAAAGGGCATCGTTCCATACCATATTCATGGCTTGAGTAGGCGTGCGTAAAAACTCAGCAAATTTACTAAAATGCTCTTTAGGTGGAATATATCCTTCCTTTAAATTGCCAATTTTGAATACCGTAACGGCATTAATTACGCTATTGCAAACACTAATATCCATTTGGCGCAATTTATTTTTATAATAGATATCTGCCATTACGGGCCACAAAAGCGGGTCAGCCCAGTCTTCATGGTCATCTTTCATATAGTGCATGGTCCAAAGGCGAGTCTGTTCTAAATCAACAACCCTTGGGTCATTTGTTTCACCTGGTAATGCTTCGACACTTAACTCGCGCGCCAGTTTGGCAAATTCAGGTGGCAAATTAATATCAGATTCATCTAAGAAATCCACATATGGAGATTTATATTGTATCAAACCGCTCTTTAAACTAGTGGTAGTTTGTTCATCTAATACGAACACCCAGCGCGAACTACCAAAAAACTTACTACCCCTTAATTCCATTTGAAATGGATTTAGGAGAGTATATCTCCATGGAATTTCACGTTCGCTTACTAGTTTGGTTTGTTCTTTTTTAACTTTCTTTATTCTATCTTCTAAGATGGGGTCATTGGTATTACCGCGCACAAAATCTAATGATTTAAAATCAACGGCGCGTGCGCGACGCATTGTGTCATATGCGCCCTGGTCTATTACGCCTGGAGTTGTATATATAAATACATTTCCATATTTGTAATAATATCTCAACATATCCTTAATGCGACCCTGGAGACCAACTAATTCAGCCCATCGCTGATAAAACCTCTCTACAGTTTTACTAGGATGTTTTATTTTAAGACCTTCGGCGGCGAAATTAGCCATTAGGTCAATGACGTTTTTCGCAACACCAAAACCCTTATAGGCCGAAACACATAAGGCCATTTTAACGTGCGCCAAACGCGTATTGCGGCTAAAATAAGCAAAACTACCCTGAACGCCCTGGTTAATGGCTAAACTTGAACTTAATGGTAAAATACCATAATCGTAAGCACTTGGGGCGAACCTAGATGATGGAAAACCATTTAGTGGCGAAAAATTTCCGTTAAAACCACTTAGGTCACCAAGTAAACCAAAATTATTACCAATGTCACCAGGTAATCTTTGGCCTCTTTGTTGAATGTCAAAAGAGGCCAGTGCAACATTTCTCTCGTGTTCATTAACTTCCAAAAGACTAGCAATAGACTTTTCCAAAGCCTGCTTTTTATCTTCTGAAAGCGCACCAACATCAATACCTAGTTCCACTAAATTACCCCGTCATATGGCGTAGATATACCAACATATCCAAGTAACTTGCCGGTGACACTTATCACAGGCACGGCGTAAACACTAACTCGTGTTATGTGCGCCATCGCATCTGGTTCAAATGGATTTTTTGAAACATAACGAGTTCTACAAGAAAAGATTCTTTTTTGAGTAATAGCGTCAATCCATTCCGATTGATACTTTTCCTTATTGCTAAAATGAATACCATTTATCCAACCCTGACCTAATGCCTCTTGTAAAGACATACCAATCATTTCTAAATATTTCTTATTGCCCCACACAACTGCGCCACTTGCATCTGTTTCCCACACCCCAATATCCATTAATGTTGTTGTGGCTCGCCGCGCGCTTTGTTCCATTAAAAGGCCAATCTCAATACGATTAACAGCATCTCTTAATGACGTACCTCCATTTGGTTTAAATTCTTCTTTTATTTTATCAATTGTATCTATTGCGCAAATAACCTTGCTAAAATTTCTTACACTTGGCTTTATTATTTTTTGATACGTCGCATAAACAACACCAGCGGCAGTTCCTAATGCGCCTATAAATGTTAGTATTTCTACTGGTGTCATAAATTCTCACGTTCAATCTTCAATACACTATAGACAGTCTACCCATCCCCCAATATTAGGTATGACGACGTGCTTACGGCCATCGCTTAAATATGTGCGCGCCGCATATGTCGCCAATAATAACGCCGAATATCTATCTTTACGTTGGTGGGTCTTTAATACACCTTGTTGCGCCAATGGCGTATCTGGCGTGTCAAAATGCTGAATACCCGTTTTAGTTGAAGTAACGACAATGGTGCAAATTTCAGTTATTTGGTCATCTATTTCACACCAAGTTTCTTCTTCTTCTAAAAATAATTCATTTTCTTGTAAGGACGCGGCAGTATCCATTGTTTTGCATGGAAATAAAAGACGCTTATGCTCAATGTCCGACGCCATTGAATAATTCGCATCTGAAATCCAAGTAGGTGTAAAATTTACAATTTCGAGAATATGCTTGCCAGGGAACTTTCTATGCTCAGGCTCATTATGTCGCCAAATACACTGCTCTCCTATTTTCAACCTAGACTCGTCTTGAAGTAAATCTTCTACGGCAGTACCGCCGCCGCCAGCATCCATTGCAATACGCACGATGTCAAAACGCGATAGCAACTCTCGAATTTTTGTTACCGCCTTAGGATAACTTTTCCCATTCATCGAATAACAATAGACATTTTTATATGTTTCGTTTTCTTTGTTCAACTTTAATATTGATATGGAAAAATTATCAGTACGCCGCGCCGGGTCAATACCCATAACATATTCGCAACCAGCTACCCCTCGTATTTCAATAGGGAAAGCAACGCCGCCGCATTCTTTATTTCCAGGTGTCGCCGTATTTATTAAACTACGCTTAAAAAATCCATCTGAATCTGTAGCAAAAACGCATTCATATTCCATACTAAACAGCGACCGCGGCATAGTAATACGCGCCTGAGCAATTTGCTTTTCATCCATAAAAGATTCGGGTAAACATTGATATGGTATACGCACAATGGCATAATCGCGGTAATCTAAATAACTAGCCGCCAAAGCATCATCTTCGGTTAATAATAGTTTAGACCCAACATCTTTGCCGCTACCTTGTATTTTATTTTCAATGATGGCCTTATGGGTCATGTATGTTTTGTAAAAATGGTTAAATTGATAACTGGCTGTGCCGCTATATACAATTTGGTTACCTTGTTTTCTCCCTTTATCTATATAGTTACCAAATCCATCGGCCACCATTTGTTTTTCCATATAAGTTTGGGTGGCCGCCTCAATAGGATTGGCGGCAACTGCAACGAAACCACGAATAACAACTTGAAAAACCTCAGGATTGATACTAGCAAATTCGTCAGCTAAGACATGCGTGTTGTGATTTAAAATTCCATTACCAACGAAACACTTTCCGTCTGGTATAGTAAAATCATATAAAACATCCTTTTTAATATTTTTCTTTATAGATTTTATTGGCACAGGTAACCATTTTGGCTCTTTATATGGCAAAATTTCCTCTGCGCGTCTACATACTTCAACCCTAGAAGAATTATGTTTAAATCCAATTTCCTTAACAAATTTTAATCCCCAATAACCATTCATTCTTACGTAAAATTGTTTACCTTTATCACCTGCACGTTGAGATAGAGAACTTTGAATGCCAAATTTTAACAACAATTGCTGTATTTCTCTACATAGTTGTTCAGAAGCAGAATAATAAACTACATAAAACAATCTACTAGCCTGTCTTCTTTTATCACTATATATACAAGCTGTTCCATCTCCGTCAAATAATGCTGAAAGAAATGCTTTAATAACAGATTTAGGAGATTGAAAAATACACCATGGAATATACTTAAAGCGAGCCTTATCGTAACCTAAACCAATCTCATATAAATAATTTCTTACTCCAATTCTATATAAATTAGCATACCAAGATTCCTTACAATTCCAACCTCGCTTATCTACGTAAGCATCTCTGGTGTAAACCTTTGGCTGCACACCAAAACAATTTAAATACGTTTGAATGAAATCATCGAACAGTGCTTTGTCTGTGAAATTCACCGACATAACTACTTTGTGATTTGCTAATCCTTCAGAAACCAAATAACCAAGCATTTTTCCAATGTCTTCATTAATTCTTTCTGGTATAAAAAAATCATTTTTCTTTATGTTGAATTTACTATATTCAGGTGAAACAACATAACTATCTGCAAATTTCTGAGAAGCATATAAATCTATTTTATCACCTACTTTCAATTCATTTATATCCTTCCAGCCATTTTTTGTCATTATCATGTGAATATCACTAAATTGAATTTTAATACCATATTTAGTAATTACTTCGTGAACATCGACTATTGGTGTTCTAATATAAAATTGCGGCAATATGTATTTCTTACCATTCCAAACCTTAATATTTGCTTGCTGTTCAACAATTTTTTGAATAGGTAAAAGGCCCCTATCTGTTTCTATTAAGGTGTCACCAGAAACGCAAGCTCGCAAACCTCTTATCTTATCTCCATTACCCAAAGGAATGGCAATAATAACAGACTCGCCAACCTTTAAAGAAATTTTATCTGGCGACTTGCGTATACCATCGGGACAACAAGCACGCAATAGTGGACTGTAATTATACAATTGTTCTATGTAGTCAAAAATTATTTTTGATTGTCTAAACCCCGCGCCCACTATAACTACTTTGCTACCAGGGGTTAACATTGCACGCATTACGGCATACACAGCTAGCATAAAGCTTTTGGCGCCGCCGCGGGTTGCAAGTAACATTGGAAAAGTTGTATTCCATAGCGTTTCAAGAACGACGCTTTGAAAGGGTGCAAGTTGAAGCGGTTTACCCTGCCACATTAGAAGTGTATACGCGGCAAACGTTAAATTATCTAGACAGATATCTACGAATTCAAAGAAAGGGTCGTCAAACTTTCCAGTACGTACGTAAAATGGATTACGTATAACATCGGTTTTCTTTATTTCATAGAAAATTGGAAGTCGTTCCAAACTCATATAACGCCGTCTAGACTATACCTAAATAATTTATCCATAAGGTTACGCGTATAAATACGAGCTTGGTCACTGCGGCCAGCAAAAATCACATGCATATTGTGTTTTACTTGTAAGGAAATCAATTTTGCATGTATATTGGCTGGTTTAACCTTAGACCAAACATAACCGCGGTCTATATCTGATAGGTTTCCTTCTATAATGAGGAATTTCAAACGATGATTAGTGGCGCGTTCTAGTTCTCTTAAGAAACGTTGATAATTAGTTTGATTCCCAAGGGTTCCCCACAAATCTCCAACTGTTTTTCTCTCTATAAGAATTTTGTCTTCTAAACCTTTAATAGCATAATCGCCAACATCTAACTTAACGCATTCCATGCCATCGCAATTGGCGCTGGAACGAAAATACCAGCCCTTGCCTTCTTGCTCGCGCGTATCTCTCAATATGGTAAATTTTTTCAATCAACCCTGTCTGCGCCAAGTAATAACTGCATCTTGAGCATGTCATTCTTACACTTTGTCGTAAAGAAATCCATCTGGCCCGCCATTTGACCCGCACGGTCTTTATTTTGCGCGTCTAAGAAACTACGTACAAGCGCCGCTATAGTTATTTTTTCTTCCTTATCAGTCTTTAACCGCTGCTCACGCGTAAGGCGTAATTTCTCTTGATATTGCACGTATTGTTTTTCCGCAGCCTCAAGGTCTTTATAGAGTGTTAGGTTTATTGGCGGCCGGTCCTCTTCATCACTATCAAAATATTCCTGTATTTGTTCCTTCATTTGTGTTTGCATACGGAAAATAAGTATTTCCTTCATTAACATATTATGTAGAAGGTCTTCCTCTTGCATCGTAATAGAATCGAGTGACTCAATAGTCTCAATGTACTTCTGGCGATAATATTCCAACTCATCTGGAAGGAGAGTTTTGGTTAACCACTTGTAACGAGGATTGTGGTCAAATTTAGTTTTATAGAACGCCAGACGGTCGTCTTTTGAAAGTTTAGAAAGATTATATTCTGTGGGTTTTGCGAGAATAATTTCCTTGCGGCAATCTTGATTAGGGCGGCCGTGTGGTTTATGCAACCCAAGTTTCTTACGCCGCAACATAACACTTTCAACACCACGACCTAATTCTTTCGCAATAACGGGGTCGGCGTTAGTAATCCACAATTGCTTAATTATCTCATCTTCCCAAGGCTTAAATCTACCACGGTTGATGACTTTATGAGGCTCGCGAGAACTACCGCCCCAAGTTACTTTCTTTTTTTCACCGGCACCTTCTGTATCTACAGAAATATCCGCGCTATTATTATCCTCAGACACAAAATCTCCTAAGAAGTATCTCCTGGCGGCGGTTCGCCATCTTCTTCCTTAAACACTCTGAACTTATCTTTTTTCTTTTTCTTTAATGGTGGATTGAGATTTGTAATTTCCTTTACTAGATTTCCCATAACCGCCAATTCATCATCGCTTAGTGAGCAACTAGCACGTGATTTACAAATTGCAAAACGTTGAGCGCGGTCCTTACCCTCACCCTTATCTGTTAATTCAGACATACATCTAGAGAGAAATTTATCCTCGGATTCGCCCTTACGTCTAGATGGCAATGGCATTTTAAACCGTCTCTTTGTAAATTACCCAAGGCTCCCCTGGGTCTGTGGTGCGCACAGTGCGCGAATCTCTAGATGAGTCAACTTCATGAATGAGCGCAAGACCATCTTGAACATATCCAATACATTTGCGTATGCCGCCACTTGTCATTGTTGACCACGCGACGTTTTTTTGTAAATAACCCTGTTGGCCCGCTGGCAGTTTTACTTCGGTGCCGGCAATTTGTAGGCGCAAATTTGTTAAATAGGTTTTAACATCCTTGCAATATGCCGCAAGACGAGCCCACGATGAAGGTAGATTTTTTTTCTTGTCTTCATAAATAGTAAGACCGTTTGAAAGAGAAGCAACCCATCTTTCGTTAGGCACAGTACTGTCTACTTTAGTTGAAAGATTATACTTATCAATCATAATATACCTAATAACAATATAGTCTAAATGAACTCAGTTTCTGCATATAGAGCAAAAGAACTTTTCGCGCCGATTGAATCTGGCGATGCTGTTAATCCAACGAACCAATCGTGTTGCGTACTAAGATTCCCTTGGTCATCTAGAGAAAGCACACTACCACTTCCGAAAATTTGGGTCCAATTAGTATCCCCAGAACCCCTAACTGTTGGTTGGTCCTTGCGTATTTCCGCCGCATAAACAGTTACCCCGCTAGGTGGATTATTTATACTTGTTTTATCAAAGGTGCGGAACTTAGTATTTTGCGTACCAACGGCGCTGTCGGTCGTAAGGCGAATATTTAATGTCGATTCGCTATTATTCACCTCAAGAAGTTCCGTGGCGACTATCTCACCTGCCACATATGCGCCTGAGACATTTGCAAAACGCAAATTTGGAACGGCGCCGCCATCGGATTGACCATCTTCCGTGGTTCTGAAAGTTGTTTCGTTATATTCCCCTACACGAATGGAAAGTCCAAAAGCGCCACCAAAAAAACCGCATGTATTAAAACCACCAGAAGCAGCAGGACTTATTTCAACCCCGCCATCTCCACCAAACCACCTAAGATTACTTGCCATAAATCCTCCACGTCAATTTTATATGACAAAAAGCAGCCCCTTTATGATTATTCAATAGTCAGGGCTAATTGGTTAAAAATATCTTGGACGAATTCTCTTACTCTCTTTTTTTCTTTTGCAGTCACTTCTTTTGTACGACCCTCTAACATTAACTCAAGCGGCGTCACAATAAATTCATCTGCGCGCGCAATTAAATATTCCTCAAGGTCTTTGTATTCTGCATCATTTTGTATTACTAAACCCAATTCTTCTTCTACTATTTCATGTGAAGATACAGCATGATGAATACCTAGGCGCGTTTTAATGCGTTTTTGGAAATTATGATATAGGCGCCTTATTCTAACCGCTTGTTCTGAAACATCGTTGGGGTCTAAAGCATCATAATCTTCCTGATATGGGCAAGCCATACGCACATAATTATCTCGCCGCAAATTTTTCAACCCATTATCTATACAGCGGCCAAAATAATTTTTCCATTTATCAGGTTCAATACGACTAGAGTCAAATTTATCAAGGGCACGCAGACAAATAATACGAATTTCCTGAGCAATATCGTCCGATTCAAAATTACTAAAGGTATACAAGTGCGATTTGACTCGCACCAATTCCTCAACAATTCCTTCTATGTCACTATACTTCAATTGGCTCATCTGTCTCGTTATTTTCTAATTGCCCCACTGTATATTTTTCAATTGCTTCCTGCTCTGTCATATGAGCCTTTGCTTTAAAGACAATTGGCGCAACACCGTTAGGCCGCGCCGTAATTGAAGAGGAGACTTCAAGATATTCCACTGGTTGCTTCGTCATACGTAATCTCCACAATGGTTCCTCCACATCCCACTGGCACTTCTTCGTTATTTTCATTGACAATGAATCCAACTAGGGCGCCGCAAATTAAAGAGCCGGGTGTAGGACGAGAAGAAACAAATTGAAAACCGCACCTCTCACATTTAAAGAATCTCATAAGGACATACACTTTTAAATACTACAGGAGTCATTTGTGCAAAACTTTTCACCCTGAGGTATAGAGGTGGTTAAAAACGTAAAGTCAAGACGGGCCAAGGAGCGCGCATACGTGTCATATTCCTCTTTACTACAAGTAGTATATGGCGCCTGAGAATAGCCGTGGTCTTCTAGTGGTAAAAAGGATAGAGCTTTGACATAAGGTGCAAAATATTCAATGGCGGGCTCAATATCATCTTCTTCAGTTTTCTTAAATGTCAAAGTGCATGATACGCCATTATCGCTCCAATAATATTGCATTTCTCTAATAATATTTAATTGTTCCCACAAGGAAACGGCAGCCTTATTTTTTGTAAAATCGGTTTCCTTTACTGGGAAATAAACAACCATAGTTATATCTTTCGATGAAAGTAATTTAAGCAAGGTGTCAAGTTGAAACGAAATATTACCCCTATGAGACTTATTCGCCCACGCTAACCCTTCGTGAGTAATAGTATAAATAGTCTCAATATCCTTCTGTTCCTCGTTAACAAGCGCACCCAAAATTTCTTGTAATTTAGCATTACTCGTATTTGCAATTTCAATACGGTATCCACTTAGATAAAGAGGATAGAGGAGTGGACTATTCGCCGCCATTCTAACCGTCCTTAAATAATATTCCGCATGTGTCCAATGCACTCCTGGCGTTGCTCCTGCTAATAGAGAAACTGTTCCAGATGGTTTCACGGTTGTCATTCTAATACTACGCGGTATACCAAGCCAACGTGAATAAATACGGTCCCATGAGCGTATGGTGTCATAGCCCTTGTCACAAAACTCATTAAAAAATGTATATTTACCAAATTTCTTTATAGCCTGCTGTACCCCAGACATACTACATCCAATACGTCTATTGCGCATCATGACCTGATTGGTTTTTTCACAATGTGTCGGTATGAGAGTTATTGTTTTGGCATATAAGAATGCGTATTTCAAAGTCTCGTGATAATCGGCTGCGTTTTGATGACGCGCAGGAAACGTTTCTACGAGTGTGCAAAGTTCGTAACTTTTTAACATCTGCTCCGAGCACTGTCCAGTTACAATTCCATTAAATATGACACTATTCTTATCGTTTTGTGTAGTGTCATAAACGGATTCCTTACCAACATATTCAATTGTTTCAATTGGTGTTGTAAATTTTTGTTTATATGTTCGTCTTGTTTGCGTCCATTGATAACATTTATTATATTTAGAACCCTTATCGGTAAATCCTATTGTTTCTAAGAAAATTTTACGACTTTGACTATCAATAGCCAATTCATAAAAATCCTGACAATAATATTCTTTCAAATTACGTTTACTGTCGGGTAAAAGATGATAACCCGCTTTGCGACGTAAATATATCGTTGAATATATTCCCCAGTTAGATAATAGTAATTGTACTTCACGTAAAAATTCTTTATTAATTGAGCCGGTTCTTATAGAACAATTTGTTTTAGTGGTATTAATAGTTGAATCGGATTCAATTAAACCATGTATATAACCACGAACGCATTCTTCTGTTCCATTCCAAACAACTTCTGGTATGACCAATTTCGTATCTCGCATAAAACCATATATATTCGCTAATGTAGCTAAAGACGTAGATGTTATACGTTTTTCATCTCTACTTTCCACGGCACATCCATTAACTTTACGCGCCCTGGGAATAATCCCATATACTAACGAATTTATATAATTACAAATTGTTTCACTAAAACGTTTTTCTTCACCCCACAACCCAACAGTTAAGGTTTTCTTGCCTTTATCTTTCTTAAAATGCCCGTCTCCCGCTATAATACCAAGAAGGAAACCAAGTTCATATGACCCCATTGTTCCAAAAAGCCCTTTACCAGACTGTATTAATAACTTATCTCCAATTTGTAAATCTTTTAATTGTATCTTGCCACGCGTTGTATAAAATTCATGCCACGCCGTAGCTTTGATTTGATAGCCAGCTTTAGTAGTTACTCTCCAAACATCTGCGCTATCTGATGTTTTAAATACTGGTGTGGCGTTTCTTGTTGTAACACCATAATAACCATTAAGAGTCCGATTATCTACAACACACTCTAAAGTCTGTTGTGTTCTAAATAAATCTTCAACTTTAACTAAACCGCCATTAATATGTAATCGCGTATCTCCAGTAATACAAGGATTTATTCCGTCACAGTCATCATAACGGTCATTATCAAAAGGCGCATATCCATCTTTAAATCGACCAAAGTGTCGCATATTATCAATGAAAACTAAACCAGGCTCGCCATTTATTTTTATAGAAGGGATAACCCTGGAAAACTTACTATCCTTAAATGCAAATGCGGAATTATTCGACGCCCAACGGTGTGACTTAAGTTCTACGGGATATTTAGTATAATCTTTCATAGAAAGAAAGTCTATGTCGTTTAGTTCACTTAGTGCGATTTCACTAGAACGCCTTACATTGCCACTAACAACACATTTGCCTATTAGGTTCATAATATCTGTTATAGCAACACTATTTAACGTATAACCGTCTAATGAATCTAAGATTAATTTAATTCCTTCATATAAATCCCTAAGTGGCTCTGGTCCAGACGCAACGCCACCAAACCCTCTAATTGGCTTACCGCGCGGCCTTATAAGGTCAAAATTATGTATTACGGGCGGCCCACCTTGATAACTCTGTAAAAGGAGGCGCAGCCCTTCTACCCAACCCTCCCGACTATCAGGAATATCAAAGACAATAGGAGCCTTAGTAGATTTTTTAATTACAACTTTGCCAGCGCCGCGCGTATCAAAACCAACGCCAACGCCCAGCATAAGCATATCCATAGTCCAACAGAATGGTTCCGCTAAATCAATAGTGATATGTTCGGTTGATACAAAGGCGCAATTATTTAACGAAGCCCCTCCGTGTTTCTCTACAACTGGCGTGCCCATTACCCACAACCCGCGCCCCGGCGGCAAAAACTTAAAAGTAAACATACGCTCAAAAAATTCCTGGGCAGTTTTTTGGGCCTTGTGTCCTTGCCATGGCAATTTGTTTTGCTCGCAATAACGCCGCTGTATCTCAAATACGCCTTCTGTTACGCGCCTACACGTATCAAACCATTCTTCTTTAATAGAATCTCCCAAGTAGCGGCATTTGCGGCAAATCAATTCCTCGCCGTCCTTAATAAAAAAGTGCGGGTCAACCGTCTTACACTTCACGCACATGTCGCGCGAATAAGTGCGCTTATAAACGAAATATGATAAGTCTCCAAAACCCCAAGAGGGCGGCTCGTTTTCAAATTTAGAAACAAATTTATCCGACAGCCTGAAGGCCATATATGTCTCCTAGGGAAAATATTAAATTAGTCGCCGAAAAATTCTTCTAAAATTTCCTTAATGTCGGCGGCGTTGAAATCTACAAGGTCCGCAAGGTCTTCGTAGTATTTATCAAATGATATAAAATTTTCCTTGCGCAAAGTATACAAGTAATGACGAATATTTTTCACACACGAAAACTCTGGAGCAAGTAAAATACCATGGTTGCTCTCCCAATACTCTACTAGATACCCCGATGGTGTGCAGAAGATTACAGAAACGGCCGCCCCGTTTGTAAGAAAGAATGCAAGAAAATCTTGGTCTTTGGAGCGCCTACAATTTCCAACGTGAAGATTGATACCCGCGGCATTTTCTGCTAAGGTAAGCGCCCGCTCTCGTGTTTTTGCGCTCACTTCTCCCATGTGGCTGCCCTCCGGTAAAGAATACACCGGGTAGACTTCGACGGTCCATACACCTCTTTATTATAGATAGGAGGCCATATGCGTAAATTCAGACGACAGAACACCTTGTGGGACTGCGGTCCTACGGCGCTGTTTAATATGCTTAGATGGACTAATAAAGATATTTTATGGGCCGCGCGCCGTAATTTAATAAAATTGTGCGAAACTGACAAAAGCGGCACGTTTAGTCACAACATGGCTATGGCTTTAAATGAGCTTTGTAAAGGGAAAGATATTACATGGGCCGCGGCCTATAATATTGAGACGCTCATAGAAGGTTTGAATGGTGGGAGGGGCGCTATTGTTGGATTCCTGTGGCCTAACGCACTGCGTCATAAGTTTGGGGGTCATTATTTTTTCTGTTACAAAAATGGCGACTTATTTTATTGCGTGAATTTACGATGGTGGGGTAATACCGTGGAGTGCCTCACTGAAAGTTTATTGCGATTTTTATTAAGTGAGTCGGGCGATGAATTAGAAATGTTTTTGATTAAGAAAGCCGCCGCCTAAGTGCCGACAGGACAATGGCTTAGGCCGCCCGCATTAATAAACCGGCCGCCCTGGGTGGCTTCTGAGGGGGTCTAGGACAGATTGAGTGCTAACACAAATAATTAATGAAAAGAGCCCTTGTGGTGACTAGGTTTACACAAAGCAATTATTTAGTGCGCCTTAGATGGGTCTAGAGGGGGTGATGCATAGGAAGGATATTTATTTATTAATACAAATATGTTTTATTGTAATTTTCTACATAGGACATCGTTGAACTTTGATACATTCAATAGTTTTTTGTATTTACCACGAAGGATTAGATTAAACTTATTTATATGTGGTTGAGTTTTTGTTTTAAGCGAGAGGGTTTAAATAAAACACCTTTCTTTTGAGGTCATTTTTTGTATTTACCCCCCCGCTTCTTCTCACCTTCCCCTCACTGATGCAATTCTGAAAAACCCCCGCCCAAGCAAAGCCCGTACCGGCACGCGCTTTGCTACCAGGCCCCAGGCTAGCTAACGCCAGCCTAACGCTCGAGTCTACAATGAGTTACGTCGTCATTGGAGTTATGGCATTTCGCCTGCACCATATCGGGCAGTAAGCGCCCCATTTCGTGCGCACCTATCCTCTTGTCTACCAATATCTTACGACATCATTGGGGTTATGTCGCCCCATTTGGGATGGCACGGTGCTATAACCCTTTGTGCCACCGCGGCGCTAGTATGGTCTTTCCCGTGCTATAGGATGCTTGTCCGCGTGAGCGTCGCGAACCGTCGAAACGGTCCGCTCGCGGGGAATGGTCGCTCTTTCTTTTGCTTCGCCTCTCCCCTGCGCGCTTGGCGTTCGCCTGGTGCGCACCTAGCCTCGCGTCATCCCGATGCGTTGCAGGCTATAGGTTTGCGGATGAGGCCTGCTTCTTGACAACTAACGCGATGCTTTCGCATCGGTGCGCGCATCTTGGCGCCCATTCGAGCGGCATACGCAATAGTCGAGCCTATCACAGTAGGCTTCGACGCTATCGCAACGCAAATGGGACCAAGGTGTAAGAGGTAGCGCATTTGGCTTCGCTACGCTTCGCAGTTTTGCGAAGGTGCCAGTAGAAAGTACCAAGGTTGTCTGCCGCACTAGAATATGTTTAGTAAGAATGTTTCTTACTTGTTCTATGTGCGATTGTAAAATGTAAAGCTAATTGGGTAGTTTCTTTTTACAAGTAAACATATAACCTTGTTCGGTGCAACTCCGAATGGCACGAATGAACATCAGAAATGATGATGATGATAATGACCATTTGCAGGATAGCCTAAAGGCTATCCAAGCCATTGCAAATGGAGAGGATTATACGTGGCGCATAGATTTTCGCGCTATGTATGACCGTCTCGACTGGACCACCGCGCTTGCCATTTGGCAGGCGCAAAACGGAAAGGAAAGGAATGAACATGGACCACCTGGATTTGATTGGCTTGCCCGGTGACATCTTGAAGGATGTCATCAAGTACGGTGACAACATCGATAAGATGTATCGGATTGCCGCGCTCATCGAGCGCGAGAATATCCATCACGGCAACAAGGGTCAGTATGTGACCGTCGCCGCTACCAGGGCTTACGCCCGACGGGTCTCGCGCCTCAAGCGCGAGCACGACCGCGCCGCCGAGCGGGCGTACAAGTATTTCGCCCGCTCGAAGCGGGCGATGGAACCGTATACCCGGTAGACACAAGGTGGATGTTAGGTAAAACTACATCCATCTATATGAAATATATCACGTTCGAGAATGGGGACAAATCGTCCCTATTCGCTCATGAACATGTGACGTGCGAGATGCGGGAGGATGGTGTCATTCTTATCCTCTCGCGCGAGCCAACAAAAAGCGTCAGTGCCCGATGGGACCGTATCGGAGCGTGGGGCGCCCCGATTGGCGACATTCCCGGATGGGTCGCCATCACGGAAAATTCCCGCGCAACGCGCCTTGCGGCCGCGGGATTTGCCCTGATGGGCTACTCCATTTTGGGCGTTGAGCCAAAGGAAGGGGAATGGGGGCACGTAAACATTCTCCACTCCGATGGCGTAACAACAAACCCCGATAGCATTCGGGGAAATGTGCGGAAGCGCACAAATACCTTGGGTTCCAAGGGGAAAGGCGAGCATGGTGCGCGTCGCTTTGGAGCCCGAGTCGGTGGAGTCGATGTGAAGGCAATGCGGGAAGCAATTGCCGCGCGTCGATTTGACCGTATGTGTTGAGCTAACTAACGTTAGCCTGTATCACTAGGTTTGTATATAAAACAAAAATCCTTCTAATAGTACGGGATTTCTATTAGATGGATATAACCTAAAATCCCATGAAGGTAGCATCACATGGCGCGCAAGCGTTCCAGGGGTACGTCGGCAGTCAACGCTCTGGGCAATCGGTACGTCCCCCAGGGGCACGAGAGGGAGTACCTCTTCGGGTTCCGTCCCCCGAAGGGGAACGGGCCCCAAGGGGGCGGGCTCCGCGTCTCGCGCATTCCGCCTGTGGATGCGGAGGGGAAGCGGGTTCGCCCGATGGGAGGCTAGGCGTAGCCTAGTTGTCTTTTCCCATGGCTCCCCTAGGCTAATAACCTAGGGTAGTCTTTCTTCTACAAAAAGGTGAAAGATGGAGTTGATTTTTTTCAACATCTTCGGGTGCTCCCCGAGAGATGTGCATCTTCATATCCCCTGTGGCCGAATGGGAACCGAGACTCCCATCGGTTGCCGCCTCTACGGAGAGGATTATCCCATTTGGGACCCCTACCAGCGGCATATGCGCCTCCTGGCAGAGTGTTTCCGTAGAGCGAAGGAAGAAGCCCTCGAAGCCCGCCATTCCCGTTTCTAGGTTTCCACCGACATTAGGCTAAATACCTAGTGTCGGTTTATTACCAGGATTCTAAAATACGCGACGCACGTTCCTTATGAAATACACTGTTATTCAACTGTTATGGTATACACCTTCTAGTTGTATGCCATTTAGTTGACCTTACAGTTGATTTTGTAAGTAGAACGCTCTAAGCATATACCCTTTCCATTTGCCATTCTGAGAGTTTCGCGAGCTTCTAAGGGGATTATTTCCTGTAAAGGCAAACGCTATTTTAGATGCCGCGAATGGCATCAAAAAAATAATTGCGGCGGCGAAATGAAACGGCCGGCGGCGAATAACAACGTAACGCCCTGGTAAGACTCGGTTTATTCATATCATTTCAAACTCGTTTCACATCCTTTTCACACAGTCAACGTCGTTGACACTCGCGCGGCGCGCAAATGAACCTAACGAAAGTTAGGTGGAGCGAAGCGACGCGCAAATGAGACCGTAAAATGCGTCTAAAATACGCTCCGGGGAAGATAGAACGCAAATGACGCTCAACGTAGTTGAGACTCGCAAAGCGAGGCGCAAATGAGACAGAAGTACGGCGAAATATCGCCATCGGGTACGGCGAAATATCGCCATATGCGTAAAATGTGAGCATTTGTTTATTGGCGAGGTTATAACAATTTTTACAACAACAACATCAGGAACCTTTCTGTTATCTCCCATACAATTGAGCATCCATCCCCTACCATCCTGGGCCGAATATTTCGATAGAAGTAGTCTAGTCTCCTCTCGTGTATCTTCCGCCACCAGGGGAATTTCTCATATAAATATATGCAACAATCGACCTATGAATAAACTAACTTACCTCTCCAACATTGTAAATAAACTACCCCATTAGCTATCCGCAATCCTGATGTCATACTTGCTACCCTCAGCGGCAGTTTATCCTAATCTCTTCCGCCTCCGCCTCGGCCCCACTACGTACGCACATCGAGCGAAAAGAAAACGAAAAGAAACGGCGAAGCGCAAATGACACGAGAAATTTTGCGTAGCAACTCTCGCGAAACGCGAGAGGCGCAAATGAAGCGGAGCGTACCCTCATCATCCGCTCGACACTCCGACTACCGGGGCGGTATAGCAAAGCACGTACCGGCATGCGCTTTGCTAGCACGCCAGGTGAGCTAGCGTGAGACTAATCCGTTTTCGGTGGCACGATTGTAGCCATCTGGCGTCAGGAAGGCAACGTAAACCGTTATTCTTCCGTGCGTTCATTTTTCCACGCATTTGAGAACGTTGCCGCACAAGGCTTTGTACCCTTGGCATCAATCGTGCTATAAGGCTTTTCCTCCGCGTCGCGACGGGAAACCGGAGCGAAGGGGAGGCTAAAGAAAAATAAGGATTATTTCTAACAGTCTAAATGGGGAATAATTCCCCGACGCCCATCAAAATCCTACACGGGCGGAAAAATCCTCTGGTAGACTCTTCGGGACGAGCACCGACATAAACTACCACTAGGGCAATAGTGTAGGGCACCATCGGATGTTGCGGCATCCGAAAGGCGCGCGCAAACAGGCGGGTCAAAAGCCGCCTAAAGGCGCACAACGCGGAAGGATAGCCATCCTACGGGCATGGCACATCGCCGCCGAGCGTTCCCCGAAAGGGGAGTGTATCAGCATAACGTACGCGCGAGGTAAATGCCGCGCTACGGGCGCGGAATTCCGACAAGGGCAAGATGGCTTTGCGCCATTGGGATGAATTTCCCGTTGAATTGCCCCCTATGGTAGGCTCCCGTAGTTAGATTGCGGATGAGGTAGCGCGTAACGTGGATGCTGGCCCCCCATTTATGGGCGGGTCGTAGCCTTTGAGACAAGCGGGAATGAACGCGAGGGGAGACATGGTGTTTCCCTGCCGACCGTTCTAGCCCGTTGTGTCTCAGGTGGCACCTTGCGCGCTGAAAGCTCCCAAGGGAAGAGTAGGCTAAGGGTCTGCATAATGCAGTCTAAAACCCGCGAAATGCCCGATTCTCAAATGCGAGACAGTAAGCGCGCAAGGTTCTTCCTGGCAGGGTCAAAGCTGCCAAAGGCTATTCCAGCTTTTCGCTGGATGGGTTACTTCGTAACCCGAAAGGACAAAATGAAGGATGTAAAATGGCGCCGTTACCGGGCGCCTTGGAAAGAGAATTAGGACGCGCATCCTAATTTGCAAATGCGGTAAACTGTGCGCAAATCTTTTTATTTCCAGCCCCGCTAGGCTAATAACCTGGCGGGGTTTTTTGTTTGACGAACAAGCGCCGCTCATAGCATTGTTGTTACATTGCTGTAACGTGCTATTAGTAGCTTGTTCCTTTTTATAAATGAGTGAAACATGGCCAAGGGCACCACGAAGGTTCACGCGCAAAAGGCTCCCGCCCCCCAGATGAGCGAAATGGAGCGCCAAGCTCGCATCTCGGCGAAGCGCGCACGGCGCGCGAAGCGGGAGGCGCAGAACGCCCGAAACTCATCGCTCGCTGAGCGGTTCGCCGATGCCGCGAAGGAATTGCGCCAGGCACAAATCCTCGCGCGCATCAACGCTCGCCTGGCGTTCGAGTCGGCCCGCGACCATCGTGGGGCGCTCGTGAAGCCCTGGCGCTAGGCGCCAGACTAACATAGTTAGTTGCCTTTTCATGCAAATGGGCATCTGAGCTTCAACATGATGCCTCGGAAATATATATGCCGATAGGTATATTTCTGTAAATATATCGGAGTTTGCCCTATCGCCTTGGGAAAGCGAAGGAAGAAATTGTATACCCAAGTACCTAAGGGCTAAATACCCTTGGGTATTTTCTCAAATCTCAGTGATTGGGAATGGTGTAAAATAAAAATCTACATCTTGCAGGGTATCCCCGGTAGTGGTAAGAGTTACCACGCTACCTCTTTGGATAGTACGGCCGTCATTTGTTCGGCCGACAACTACCCTGGCCTATACCCGCCTGGTGGCGGTTTTAATGCGGCGCTTTTGGGCCAAGCCCATGGCGCTTGCTTCCGTACCGCAGTTGAGGCGGTACAGGCGGACCGCTCCGTCATCGTGGACAATACGTCCCTGACGGTAGTTGAAATGGCGCCATATGTTGCGCTAGCGCAAGCTTACAATGCGGCGCCAATAATTATTCGCGTCCAATGCGACCCAAAGGTTGCCTTGGCGCGTAACAAACATGGCGTTCCGCCAGCGGCCCATGCCGCAATGGCAAAGCGACTAGAGGAATTCGTTTTCCCGCCGTATTGGCGGTTTATTCCAGGGTTTGAGTATAAGAAAGTAAAGGGAAGTTAGTAACTAAAGAATTCTCTGGGCTTTTCAGCCTCGCTAGGCTAATACCCTGGTGGGGTAGGCGTCATCCTAAACAATGAGATGTGTTTTGAGATTATTGTTTGGGATGACATCTAAACACGGGCGTACTAGGCTAAACTCCTAGTGCGCCCATCTACTTTTCGGAGAGTTTTGTGTAGACATCTCTAGCTAAGATGCTAAATTCTCCAAACTCAGTAGCCTAATTTCGTAGTGTTTTTTAGTACTACTGAGTCAAACATTTTGTGTAAACACTACACCTTGGTCCCCGAAAGGCATCGGGACGCAAGCTACGTGAGTCCTTAGATAATGCCAAGGTGCAATCGAAGCGTAGGCCAAGTACTAACCCATCGTGTCGTTTAGATGGCGCGTTACGATGTTTACGTTAGTCATCTAAAAAACGTACCTTTTAGTTGTGTTTAGGGTCGTTTGGATATTTTAACAATTAAACACTCCAAGTATCCTATGGCTAAATACCATAGGGTATTTTTATGGCAACGCCCATTCTTTGTCTATTGGAGACATTCAAGTCTAGTAGGACTACCCGACAATTTTCATAACTGGTATGAGTGTTTCCAAAGTGTTGCACCGTACCTAGATGGTGATAATGTCGCGGTATATAGCCTAGATTTCAAGATGTATTAGTAGTGTCCGCAAAGGTTTAGGTAAAACCCCCGCTTTCCTTTATTAGCGGCCCGTTCACGGGCCACGGCGAACGTTAGTGAGCCGTAATTGCTTATGTTCGAAACAAACGAGGAGTAAAAGTGGAATATCGCAATGTACTCAAGGCAAAAAGGCCGCGTACTATGCCTTCCAAGGAAATTGCGCAAAGGATGCGCACGTTCCGGCTCCGCGACCCTATTGGTATTTCTTTCCCTGCCTGGGCAAAGGAGCAGAATGCTCCAATTTGCATTGCTGCCTCCGTTGCAATCTCCCAATGGGGCAGAAATAAGGCGGTTACAGCTTGGGCAATCAAGTTGTACATTTCCACTGGGTATTTGCCTTCTTTGGATGATGTTGAAAGGGCGGTAGACTCGGGCGCCATTGGTAAGTGGGCAGATGGACACTATAAGGTTACCGTTGTGCCCAAGAGGAGGAAGGAAAACGCGCCGAAGTACTCCCCTTCCCAGTTGATGTGGAAGATTAAGGGAGGGGGCATCCGCGCTAACGCGCGGCGCCACGCCGAAATTGCAGCGAAAAAGGGCAAGGCTATTAGTGCTCTTAGGGCTCATAACGAAAACATCAAGCGGGCCGTACGTTCGGCTGGTAAGATGTAAATTTTATGTTTTTTTCTCCAACCGCCCCACGAAAGGGCAAAGGCATAAGATGACTGGTGACATTCTGGATGTTGTTGTGTCGGCCCCCGACTCCCAAAAGGAGAGTCTCATTGCAATGCTCGCCAATATGGTGGGCAATGATGGGCGACCCCTTGGGGCCGAGAAGGTTCGCGCGGCGCTTGTGGAGCGAGCCGAGAAGGTTCGTGCTAAGCGCGAGGCTACGGCCGCAAAGCTCGCGCGTGAAGCACGAGATGCGCGCCTTAGCGCGCTCCGCGCAACTGTCGAGGGTTTCTCGCTTGAAACTCTTGATATTGCAGCCGTTCGTTCGGCCATCGAAGCTGCCCGCTCCGACAATTCTCGCGTGGTAGTGGTCACTTCGGGCGATGGTTTGGCTTTTTCTATTGACACGGGCTCGGTTAGCGTAGCTAACCCCGGCGCATCCGGCGGTAACGGCGGAAAGCCGGCTCGGGATGAGCCCAGGCCATTTACGGATTCTTCCGGCGTCCGAATTGTCGGAGCTATTCCCGACTGGGTACGGTCGAATTTCGATGACGCTACTATTGCCACCTTCCCCCATAAGGATGGAAAGCTCCTGGGAGGTAAGCGTCTGGCGGATTTCCTCGTAAAGAAGGGATTTCTGAAGGTTTCGCCGCTCTAAGGTAAGGTTTCTTCTCACTGGCTATTGGAATGTAGGAAGCTGGTAGTACAAAGTATTTTTCTACATTCAGAACACAGGGCGGAAATAACCGCATGGCTCTGTGGGTCGGGGCGGCACCGACAATAGCCTTTTTATAACTCCTAGGGAAAAATGACATACGAAGAAATTGTAAAAATTCTCCACCTCCATTCTTTGTGGTGCGAAGAAAAGGATGGCGGGATAAGGGCTAATTTTTCTTATAAAGACCTTAGGGGCGCGGACCTTTGGCGCGCGGACCTTATGGGCGCGGACCTTTGGCGCGCGGACCTTGCGGGCGCGGACCTTAGGGGCGCGGACCTTATGGGCGCGGACCTTGCGGGCGCGGACCTTAGGGGCGCGGACCTTATGGGCGCGGACCTTGCGGGCGCGGAC
>Ga0209640_10000179_pt1 | contig 45270 bp, 38 predicted proteins | sample RifCSP10_1_FD_184018 | JGI IMG/M metagenome (GOLD analysis project Ga0209640, IMG submission 184018) | Soil microbial communities from Rifle, Colorado - Rifle CSP2_sed 10_1 (SPAdes) (version 2) | ecosystem: Environmental > Terrestrial > Deep subsurface > Rock core/Sediment | place: Rifle...
TTATCAAACGACGAAGAATTTGAATTTTAGTGTCTAACCGCAAAGTTCACAATGACCTTATAATTTAATAGGTATAACAAAGCCCACAAATACATTTTTTCTTTGTAGGCTTTGCATAAAAACTTGTGGAACCTTGCGCGTACAAATCAGGGTGCTGGATCAGGAATTATAGCCTGAACTTCGTCTATCGCTTTAAGAATATCGTCAGAAAGAGAGACCTGTATTGTATCTATGTTTTCTTTCAATTGTTCCAATGTTGTGGCTCCTATAATCGTACTGGTCACAAATGGCTGTTGTTCTATGAAAGCCAATGACAACTCCGTCAATGTCAAACCGTTTTTTTGCGCGATTTCTTGATACAAACGAGTAGCCTCTGTACACTGTGCACTATTGTATCTTGAGAACTGCGGAAACAAGTTGATTCGGGCATTCGGATGACTTTCTCCAGACAAAAACTTACCTGACAAAACGCCAAAAGCCATTGGCGAATAGGCCAATAGGCCTACATTTTCCCTCATGCAAATTTCGGCTGAACCGTTTTCAAAAAGTCTGTTCAATAAAGAATAAGGATTTTGTACCGTTTTAATCCTAGGCAAGTGGTTGTATTTGCTTTCTTCCAGAAAACGCATGATTCCCCAAGGCGTTTCGTTGGAAAGGCCGATATGCTTAATCTTCCCTTCTTTTATGAAATCTCCCAAGGCATCCAAAACAGCATGAATGTTGTCTTCCCAAGCGTCATCCTGTACTTTAAACCCTCTTTGTCCAAAAAAATTAGTTTTGCGTTCTGGCCAATGCAGTTGATACAAATCGATATAATCCGTTTGTAATCGCAGCAGACTACTGTCCAAAGCAAATTTTATACTGGCTGGTGAAAAATCATTTTTCTCACGCATATAGGTGAAATTCGGGTTGGGTCCCGCAATTTTTGAAGCCAAAACTATTTCTTCCCTTTTTCCTGTTTTTTTAAACCATGTTCCAAGGATTTTTTCGGTGCTACCGTAGGTTTCCTCACGTGCGGGAACGGAATACATCTCGGCAGTATCAAAAAAATTAACGCCGTGATCCAAGGCATAATCCATTTGTGAATGGCCATCCGCTTCTGTATTTTGTTGTCCAAAAGTCATTGTTCCAAGACAAATTTTGCTGATTTTTATTTCGGTATTGGGTAAAGTAGTATATTTCATTTATTTTAATTTTAAAGGATAAAGATACAAATGTAGATTTTATTAATAGCGTCCCTGATCGTGTTATCAGATATTTTAGAAACGTTCACTCTAATAAAAAAAGGCTCAAAGTAAAAACTCTGAGCCTTTGTATCTTTTATTCTGTGCTTCTATATTAATTAATTTCATTCAACATTTCAGCAATTTCGTCTAGCCTTGGTGTAAGAATTATTTCGATTCTACGGTTTTTCGCTTTCCCTTCTGCTGTTGAATTGCTGGCCAAAGGAGAAAATTCCCCTCTACCCGCAGCGGTAAGATTTTGCTTGTTGATGGCTTTGTTTTCGCTCAAAATGGCAACAATCGCAGTGGCTCTTTTGGTAGACAAATCCCAGTTATTGGCAATTGGCCCTGAACTTGAAAAACCGTCGTCGTCAGTATGCCCTTCAATAAGCACTGAAATATCAGGATTATCGCCCAAAACTTTTCCAACTTCCACTACCGCTTTTTTACCTTCAGATCCTACAGACCAGCTACCGGAATTGAAAAGAAGCTTGTTCTCCATCGAAACATAAACCTTTCCGTTCTTTTGCTCCACGGTCAATCCTTTACCTTCAAAACTATTCAATGCTTTCGAAAGCGTTTCCTTCAGCTTTTTCATCGCAGCTTCTTTGGCGGCAATCAAAGTTTCCATTTCTTGTAGTCTTTGGGAACTTTTGTTCAACCGTTCCTGCTCAATAGCCAATGCTTTTCCTTTGGCGTCTAATTGAGAAAGCAAATCACGATTTTTGCTCATATTAGTTTGCAAAGCCTCATTGCTGTTTTTCTCCAATGCTTTATAGGACTCGTTAAGCAAATCCATTTTATTATTTAAAGCGCCATAATCGGCGAGCCATTTATCGCGTTCCAATTTCAACTTGGCGAAATCATTTTTCAACGCATCCTGATCCTGTTCCAATTCATTTTTGGCTTTCAAAAGTTCCGAGTTTTCGTCGGCCAAACTTCTGTTTTCCTTTTTTAGGTCTGTGAATTTATTTTCTAAATCATTGTATATTTTCTTGGACACGCAAGAAGTCGAAAGTGCCATAATCAGTAGTCCTAGAGAGATTTTCTTTATCATTTTAATAATTTAAAATTGGGGTTATTTTCTATTTTAACGTTATTCTACTTCTACCAAAACGGGACAATGGTCAGAATGTTTTGCTTCGGGCAATATAAGTGCTCTTTTTATTCGATCTTTCAATGGCGCACTTACTAAACAATAGTCAATTCGCCAGCCTTTATTAGCTGCTCTTGCGGTAGGAACACGCATAGTCCACCAGCTGTAATTGTCCGGCTCTTTGTTTAAAAAGCGGAAACTGTCGATAAAACCATTTTCCAAAAAAACGTCAAGCCAAGCTCTTTCCTCGGGTAAAAACCCCGACACATTTTTATTACGAATGGGGTCATGTATGTCAATGGCTTCATGACAAATGTTATAATCTCCGCAAATCACCAAATTGGGGATTGTTGCTTTTAATTCTGTAATATAGTTCTGAAAATCGTCCATAAACATAAACTTGTGACCTAGTCTTTCGCTGTTAGTTCCCGAAGGCAAATAAAGACTCATTACTGACATTTCATCAAAATCCACACGAATATTTCGCCCTTCAAAATCCATATGCGGGATTCCGGTCCCAAAGACGATATCGTTAGGTTTCACTTTTGACAAAATGGCAACACCGCTATACCCTTTTTTTGTCGCGGGAAACCAGTAATGATATTGATAACCGGCCAATTCGAAATCTAATAATGGTAGTTGGTCAGGAGACGCCTTAATTTCCTGAAGACAAATTACATCGGGATTTGCCTGTTGCAACCAGTTGATGAATCCTTTTGAAATTGCGGAACGAATTCCGTTAACATTGTAAGAGATAATTCTCATTGATATAAATTTTTGATTTTCAAAAGTAATAAAAATTAAAAAGGATATGCCGTAAAAAACCAGAAAATCCAATGCGCCAATAGCCGGATAATGGAGTTTTTTTCTATCTTTGTTTTTCGCTCAATAAACAATAAGTAAATGGGTTTAGTTACCGCCAAAGAAGTTGCAAAAGCAATAAATGCTGAAAAATATGGGGTTTTCGGAACTTTTTCCGGTTGGTTATTAATGAAGGTTTTAAAAATATCTAAGCTTAATAAATTTTACGACAGCAACAAACATTTAGAGGACATCGACTTTTTAAATGCTATAGTCGACGATTTGCATATAAACTTTGAAATTCCGGAGGATGACTTTAGACGCCTGCCGAAAGAAGGCGCATATATCACCATTTCAAACCATCCCCTCGGAGGAATAGACGGTGTTTTATTATTGAAATTAATGCTTGAAAAAGAACCTAATTTCAAAATCATCGCTAATTTCCTGTTGCACAGAATCAGTCCGCTCAAGAAATACATCATGCCTGTAAATCCTTTTGAAAATCACAAGGATAGCAAGTCAAGTGTTATAGGAATCAAAGAAACTTTGCGTCATTTAAGCGACGGAAAACCCCTCGGAATGTTTCCTGCCGGAGAAGTTTCCAGCTATAAGGACGGGAAACTCATGGTAGACAAACCCTGGGAAGAAGGCGCCATTAAAGTAATTCGAAAAGCCCAAGTCCCTGTCGTTCCGATTTATTTTCACGCTAAAAACAGTTGGTTGTTTTATCTCCTTTCCAAAATCAGTGGAACCTTCCGTACCGCAAAACTACCGTCGGAAGTTTTCAGTCAGAAACATCGGGTAATTAAAGTGCGCATCGGAAAACCCATTTCGGTAGCAGAACAAAACGAATATAAAACCATTGAGGCCTATTCCGAATTCTTGAGAAAGAAAACCTATATGTTGGCTAATCCTTACGAGAAAGAAAGTAAATTACTGACTCCCCCAACTTTAAAAATCCCCAGAAGCCCAAAAGAGATCGCAACTCCCGCCAATGGCGAAAAGATGATTGCAGAAGTGGATTTTTTAAGAGATACGGATTGCAGACTTTTGCAAAGCAAAAACTATGAAGTCTTTTTTGCCGAAGCCAATAAAATACCGAACATTCTCCATGAAATTGGACGCTTGCGTGAAATAACATTCAGGGAAGTGGGTGAAGGAACTAACGAATCGATTGATTTGGACAAATTTGACCAGTACTACCACCATCTTTTTTTATGGGATGAGGACGCGAAGAAAATTGCCGGGGCTTACCGGATGGGATTGGGTTCTGAAATTTTTCCCAAATATGGAATTGAAGGTTTCTATTTGAATGAACTTTTTCGTTTTGAACCTGAGTTACATGACATGATGCACAAATCCATTGAAATGGGTAGGGCATTTATCATCAAGGAATACCAACAGAAACCGATGCCTCTTTTCTTGCTTTGGAAAGGAATCATTCACACGACTTTGCGTTTTCCCGAACACAAATTTCTCCTTGGCGGCGTGAGTATCAGCAATCAATTCTCTGATTTCTCGAAATCTTTGATGATTGAATTCATGAAATCGAATTATTACGATCCTTATATAGCGCAATACATTCATCCAAAAAAAGCCTACAAGGTAAAACTGAAAGACGCAGACAAAGATTTCATTTTTGATGAGGCCGAATCTGATTTGAATAAGTTCGACAAAATTATAGATGAGCTGGAACCCGGTATTTTGCGTTTGCCGGTGTTGATAAAAAAATACATTAAGCAAAATGCAAAAGTGGTCGCTTTTAATGTTGATCCTTTATTCAACAATGCCGTCGACGGATTGATGTACATCAGGATTGCGGACATTCCGGAGAGCACCATGAAACCCGTTATGGAAGAATTTCAGGCCGAACTGGAACGCAAACTTGCCGAAAAAGAAGATTAAAGTTTTCTTTCGATAATAAAACCAAAAAGTCTCGACAATGTCGAGACTTTTTTATCTTTAAAACCATCCTTTTTTATTAACCTGGTAGGTTTGATAAAACTCCTCATCTGATTTTGTCAGGTATATAATTCCTTCAATAATACCTAGGATTGCCGTTACCGAACCACAAGTGCAAAGGCTGATCACTAACCATATGATTCCCTCAGTAGTGTATCCCAAAAGGAATTTATGAATCCCGAAAGGACCTAAAAGTATAGCCAGCAAGCCCGCCGCCAATTTCTTATTGTCTTCTTGCGCCGGTCTCGGATTATTCCAATGTTCGGTTTTTGAATTTTCCATGGTGTTTTTTTATTTGATTGGTTTTCAATCAATAAATATAATATTTTTATTTAAAGGCGCTATCGATAGGTTCCCAAAGTTCGATTTTATTTCCTTCGGGATCTAAAATCCAGCCAAATTTGCCGTACTCATATGACTCTATTTCGCCCACAACGGTAACCCCTTCCTGTTTTAACTGATCCAGAAGTTTACCTAAATTGGCGACCCTGAAATTTTGCATAAATTGCTTTTCGCTGGGTGCAAAATAAGTGGTGTCCTCAGCAAATGGCGACCATTGCGTCGAGCAGTCCGCTCCATCCTTATCCTTCCACCAGAACGTAGATCCATACGTATCCGTTTTGAGGCCCAAATGTTCGGCATACCAAGCAATCAGTTCTTTGGTATTCTTTGATTTAAAGAAAATGCCTCCGATTCCGGTAACCCGTTTTTCTTCGACAGTTGCTACAGCTGCTCCAAAATATTTTGCTTTTATTTTATCTATTATAACTTGCGCCAGTCGTTCATGACTCTCGAAAGTCCAACCCGCAACATGCGGTGTCAAAACAACATTTTTAGCGTCCAATAAATATTGGAATGCCTCAGGTGTTTTGTCTTCTTGGAAAAGCGTTTCAAACGACAGTTTCTCATATTCCAATACGTCGAGTCCGGCGCCCAAAATTTTGCCCGATTGCAATGCGGCAACCAAATCGGCTGTCACTATGCTTTTTCCCCGCGAGGTGTTGAAAATCCAAAAAGGCTTGACAAAAGCGTCTATAAATGCAGCATTGACCATTTTGTTGGTTTGGGGCGTCCACGGAATGTGCAAACTCAAGACATCCGATTTTTGCTGCAGTTCTTCCAGCGACACCTGCTTTGCATTGGCATCACCCACAAATTCCTGAATGTCGTAACACAAGACTTCCACATCAAAACCGCGCAGTTTCTTGGCAAAGGATTTCCCCATGTTTCCGTATCCGATGATCCCTACCGTTTTACCGTCGAGTTCCTGCCCTCGATTGCTTTCGCGATTCCAATGTCCAGAGCGTATTTCCCTGTCGGCGATATTCAACTTATTAAAAAGCGACAGAATCATCCCCAGCGTATGCTCGGCGACGGCATTCCTGTTCCCTTCGGGGGCGGCAATCAATTCGATGTTTTTGGATAGCGCATACGCACAGTCGATACTTTCAAGACCGGCTCCCACGCGCGCTATAAACTGTAAATTAATGGCTTTGTCCAAAAACGCTTTGTCGATTTTGAAGCGGCTGCGGATTACGATGCCTTGGTAATCCTGAATTTTGGCTTCGATTTCTTCCTTTGAGGAAGTGAAATCTTCATGGTTCGTAAAACCCAGTTCTTGCAATTGCCCCATCAATATTGGGTTGTTGCTGTCGATGTGTAGAATTTTAATGTTTTCTGGTTTCAAAATATCCGTGGTTTGAATTGAATGTGGTTCAAAGTTACAAATTTGATTTGGAAACGGGCTTGCATTAGGGATGGAAGCGGCATCCCACGTCATTGCAAGGAACGAAGCAATCTCGTGGATATAGCGTACAGCCCGACCCGCTTTTTTTGGCGGGAAATGCCCAAAATAGCCCTAAATATTATCCCTTAATTTGTTTCAATGAAGTTTTGATTCCGCGTATCAATGACGAGCTGAATCCATGCATTTCCATTTCGTTCAGTCCCGCTATAGTACAGCCTTGAGGTGTGGTTACACGGTCGATTAACTGCTCGGGATGCACTTGTTCTTCCATGACCATTTCGGCGGCTCCCTTTACGGTCTGCGCAGAAATCGCCAACGCGGTTTGCCAGTCAAATCCTATTTCGATTCCTGCTTGCATGGATGCGCGGATGTAACGCAGTGCAAAAGCGGTTCCAGAGGCGGCAAGAACGGTGGCCGCATCCATTAATTTTTCGTCAATAATTGGAGCAGTGCCTAAATCTTTGAAAAGTGCGACTACATTTTGCGCTTTCTCTTTGTCCTTTTCATGGAAAGCGATACAGGTAGCCGAGGCGCCAAATTGCGAGGCAATATTGGGCATGATTCGGATGGCGCTATTGGAAGCGCCTATCTTGTTTTGTAAATTTTCGATTGATAATCCGCTCACGGCAGAAGCAACCACTTTATTGGTAATTGTAGGAAGGATTTCGGCCAAAACGGTGTCTACTTGATAGGGTTTTATGGTCAGGATAACGATATCTGCCTCCTGGATGCCATAAGTATTGTCGGAGGAAACGGTAACGCCAAGTTGCTCCAAATAAACGATGCTTGCTGTGTTTCTTCTGGTGATGGTGATTTGATTTCCCTGCGAGAATTTTGACAGTCCCTTGGCGATTGCGACGCCCAGGTTCCCTCCGCCGATTATGTGTATTTTCATTGTGGTTATTCGTTTTTTGGTAGTTAGTTAGTTTAGTGCTTTTAGAATCCCAGGATCATTTTTGCGATAGAAAAATAGATTAAAATTCCGCAAATATCGTTGCTTGTGGTTATAAATGGGCCGGTTGCCAGCGCAGGGTCAACCCCAAACTTATCGAGCAACAGCGGTATAAATGTGCCTATGAGCGAAGCTATAATAATTACCGAAACCAATGCGCTTGTAATAACAACCCCAAGTATGGGCGGCTCGCCTAAAAGGAAATAACTGCCCAAAAACAAGATGGATGCCAGTATGGCACCATTTAACAAACTCAAAGAAATCTCTTTTATAAGTCGATTGAATAAAGACCCGCTCAAAGTGTTGTTGGCCAAGCCTTGAACTATGATTGCCGAGGACTGTACCCCGACATTTCCTGCCATTGCGGCAATTAACGGCGTGAAAAAGAATAAGTTTCCGTGTTCAGCCATGGCTCCTTCAAATAAACCTAAAACCTTTACGGTTATAAAACCACCCAACAGTGCCAAAACCAGCCAAGGCAGACGTGCTTTGGACAATTCGAGAATGCTGTCATCCGCTTCCACATCCTGCGAGATACCCGCAGCCAATTGGTAATCCTTGTCCGCTTCGTCCCTGATCACATCAATAATATCATCAATGGTGATACGGCCCACTAACCGTCCCATCGCATCTACGACGGGAATCGCTTCCAAGTCATATTTCTGCATAATTCTTGCTACCTCAACGTCCTCCGCATCAACGTTAACCGAGGTCACTTTTTTAATATAGATATCGGAAATTTGCGTTTTGGTTGATGTGGTCAATAAGTCTTTTAGGGATAACCGTCCTTTCAACCTGTTTTCATCATCAACAACATAGATGGAATGCACGCGCGAAACATTCTCAGCTTGGGCACGCATTTCTTTTACGCAGGTAAGAACACTCCAGTTTTCATTGACTTTCACAAGCTCCTTCCCCATCAAACCACCTGCGGTATCCTCATCATAACGCAAAAGGTCAATAATGTCCTTCGCGTGCTCTAAATCGTCCAGCTCCGAGATTACCTCTTCTTTTTTGGACTGCGAAAGCTCCGCTATGATATCTGCGGCATCATCAGTATTCAACTCATCAAGCTCCTCTGCAATCTCCTTGGCGGACAGCCTCTTTAATATATTTTCCCGTAAATCGTCTTCTAATTCCAGAAGTATTTCGGAGGTCTGTTCAGAACCCAAAACCTTAAAGATATAGGTAGCCTCGTCAAAATCCAGTTCGTCCAGAATCTCTGCAATATCGGCATGGTGCATATCGCCAAGAAGACGCTCTAATCCTTTGTCGTCTTTATTAACAATATGTTGCTCTAATTCGAGTATTAAGTCTTTGCTGATTTTAAATTCCATCGGCTTCTATTTTTTGGGTAAGTTCAATAAACTGCGCTACATCCAGCTGCTCTGGACGAAGGTCAAAGATAGGGTCTTCTCTTAAACTATCCGATAGATTCAACGTTTTTAAGCTGTTACGCATGGTTTTTCGTCGTTGTTGGAACGCCGTTTTCACCACTGTGAAGAATAATTTTTCGCCACAAGGCAAACTATAATCCGCTTTTCTCCGCAAACGTAAAACACCCGATTTCACCTTTGGTGGTGGGATAAAGACATTTTCATCAACCGTAAACAAATATTCCGCATCATAGAATGCCTGCACTAAAACAGATAATATACCATAGGCTTTTGTTCCCTTTTTTTCACAGATGCGTTGTGCAACTTCTTTTTGGAACATGCCCGCAAATTCAGGAATCTGGTTGCGGTATTCCAATGCCCTGAAAACGATTTGGGTTGAAATGTTATATGGAAAATTACCGATGATAGCAAATTGCTTTCCTTGGAAAGTTTCATTAATATCGTACCTCAAGAAATCCTTAAAAATAATCTTGTCTTTCAGTTTCGGATAATTCTCGTCCAAATAAGTTACTGATTCGGTATCTATCTCGATAACATATGTAGTAATAGGTTTGCCCAATAAATATTTTGTCAAAACACCCATTCCTGGCCCTATTTCCAGTACAGCATCATAACCTTGCAAGTTCAAAGTGTCCGCAATGTCTTTAGCGATACTTTCGTCCTTCAAGAAATGTTGTCCGAGGTGTTTTTTGGCTTTTACTTTTTCCATTTTTTATGTTTAAAGGTTAAAGGTTCAAGTTTAAAGTTTTCCAACCTCTTACTTATTACTTTAAACTATTTTTTAAATTAGACGAGGCAATTTGCTCCTTCTAAATATATACTATAAGTCCCTATTTGATTAACTGGACACTAAATACTTCCTCCTAGTGCTCAGAAATCACTTCCAATTCGGTTCTAAAAGCCAACATTTTGTCTCCAAATAGTTTTGCGCCTTCTTCCCGAAACTTGGGTGCATCCTCCTGATAATACCTTTCCAAAGTTTCTTTGCTGTCAGTGGTGTACTGGGCCGAGTAAGTTACCCCTCCCATTTCCTCCTCAATCAACACCCGAACCAATCGAGCCGAAGAAAATTTGCCCGTAGCCAGAATTTCTGGAATATGCTTGTGCTGCATCCAGATCATCCATTGATCGTGAACGCTTTCGTGTATGTTTGTGGTAACGTTGTATATTATCATTCCTTATTGATTTGTTTTAATCGTTTAACCGATTAGCTTATAAATTCGTGTCTCCCCTTAATTTTCTAAAACTCTTTCTTGCCTCCACAAAATAAATGCTGTCTTGATGATTGAAAATTATTTTTTCATATAATGGTTTTGCCTTTTCAGCTGCCATCAGTTTTTTATTGAAAATTTCAGCCGACAAAAACAGGGCCTCATCAATGTAAATCCCGTCACCATGATGATCCATTATTTCTTGATATTGGCTTAAGGCCAAATTATAATCCCCTGTCTTTTCATAAATTTTGCCCAAGCGCAACAGCGTTACCGTCTCTATTTCCTGTCCTTTGTACTTTTGCAAAATAGATTGAAACTGCGTGATGGCTTCCTTATTTCTATTTTGATATAAAAGGTAATCTCCTTTGGCGAATTCTTTCAGCGCCGTTTGTGTCGAATCGGCAACGGTGTTGTCATTTATCAAAAGGAAATATTCCAATGCATCGTTAGCAATCAATTGCGTACTGGCTGATTTCAGTTCCTTGAACTGTTTCAATGCCCAAACAAAATCAGTCTTGAAATAGCTGGTTTTAGCCGCTTTCAAAGTCGCTTCGTGCGCCACCACGTCATTTTTCAGATCCATCTCAATTTGAGAATAATAAATCAATGCCTGGTTGAATTTTTCTTCGAAAAGTAAAATATCCGCCAATTCCATTTTCGCCTGCGCCACTTGATAATCGTTCAATTGCAGCTCGAGCGTTTTTTTAATAATTGCTCTTCCTTGTTCTGGATCCTTCAAATTAAAAGCCACAAAATGCGCCTGAATTAATTGCAAAGATAAGGTAAAAGGGGTTATCTCATATTCCGTCAGCAAACTGGCCAATTCGGTATTGATGGCAGCGAAATCTTTTTCCTGTGCCTTGTCAATTTTTATTTTCACCAAGTAAGTCTGGGCTTGAATAAGCAACTCGATGTCCCTAGTGTTTGCTATTACAAAATCCAATATTTCCTTGGCAATGTCCTGATCGCCTTCTTCAATGGACAAGTGTGCCAAGTTCACAATATTAGACAGCGACTCGGTATTGCGTTTGTAGATGGCTTTTTCTTGAATAAAGGCCTTTGAAAATTCCTTTTGTTGCACATAGAACCAACTTAAATAACGGTTCCAGAAAAGATCCTGACTTTTTTGAACTCGGATAATTAACGCTTTTCGTAAGGCGTCATTAAAATTGGCGTCGCTATCTTCCGACATGAAACGCGACAATTGATTCTGGATTAATATGGAGTTCTGCGGAGTAGCCACTGCTTCATCAAGAAACGTGGAAATCATCATGTCCGTGTTTCCCAATTGCCCATAAAGTAGTCCTTTTTGAAAATTAAAATTAAGCCTGGGCTCTATATCTGTTGCAGTCTGATAGGATTGCAGCGCATTTTCTAGCAATACCTTTTTCTCAAATGAGGAGGCAATGCCATACACTTCATTCGGGTTTTTCTTAATTTTTTCTATGGCCTGATTGTAGTAATTTTTGGCTTTTTCCTCGTTTTTTTGCAGTTGGAAGTTGTATCCCAATTCAACCAAAAGGTTTCCTTGATTGTATTTATCCAAACGGGACTGAATTGCTTTTTCGGCGACATCATATTGTTGTAGCTGCTGGTAACAATCGACGGTTCTAAGGAAATACTGCATGTTTTGAGGGACGCTGGCTAATAGCTCCTCGTAATTGATTTTGGCTTTTTCAAAATCGCCTTTGTCATAATAATATTGCGCCAATTGTTCGTTTTGCGAAAAACAAACCAATGAAAAAAACAGAGTGATATGTAGAAAAAAATTCTTCATGTAAAAAGTGTTCCGTATTCAGTGTTCAGTTTGCTAAACGGTCGTTGTCCAAAAAGCTAACTGAACACCGATCACTGAGGACTGAACACTAATTAATCAATGATATCAAATCCGCAATACGGACGCAATACTTCTGGTATCACTATTCCATTCGCAGTTTGGTAATTTTCAAGGATTCCTGCCAAAACTCTTGGCAAAGCCAATGAACTTCCGTTTAGGGTGTGTGCCAACTGGTTTTTTCCGTCTTTGTCTTTGAAACGCAATTTCAAACGATTCGCTTGAAAGGTTTCAAAGTTTGAAACTGAAGATATTTCCAACCAACGGTCTTGCGCTGTTGAGAAAACTTCAAAATCATATGTCAATGCCGATGTGAAACCCATATCTCCGCCACAAAGACGCAATATTCTATATGGTAATTTCAATTCGTTCAGAATCTCTTTTATGTGTTCTACCATTCCGTCCAGAGCTTTGTAAGAGTTGTCCGGATGCTCTACACGTACAATTTCTACTTTGTCAAATTGATGCAAACGGTTCAGTCCACGTACATGCGCTCCATAAGAACCTGCTTCACGTCGGAAACAAGGTGTGTAAGCGGTAGTTAAAATCGGCAACTCATTTTCGCTTAAGATCACATCACGAAATATATTGGTTACAGGAACCTCAGCCGTAGGGATTAGGTATAAATCATCCGCAGCATCGTGGTACATTTGCCCCTCTTTGTCCGGCAATTGCCCCGTTCCGTATGCCGACGCTTCATTTACCAAATGAGGAACCTGAACTTCATTGTAACCTGCGGCCGTATTTTTATCTAAAAAATAGTTAATCAAAGCGCGTTGTAATCGCGCTCCTTTTCCCTTATAAACCGGAAATCCCGCACCCGCTATTTTCACTCCCAATTCGAAGTCGATGATGTCGTATTTCTTCACCAGTTCCCAGTGTGGTTGTGCACCTTCGTGCAAAACTGGAATAGCGCCTTCTTCAAAAACATTTAGGTTTTCCTCAGGTGTTTTCCCTTCAGGAACGATATCAGCCGGAAGATTGGGCAGACTATATAATTTTTCCAAGAGTTCTTGTGCAATGGCATCAGCAATTTCGGCCAACCTTTTGCTTTTCTCTTTTAATAGAACTGTTTTTTCTTTAAGTATAGCGGCTTTCGATTTCTCTCCGCCTTTCATCAATTCGCCTATGTCTTTGGATAATTTATTAGATTCAGATAAAATACCGTCTAATTCGACCTGTGTCGCACGACGTCTTTCATCCAGTTGTACCACTTCTTCAACAACACTTTTGGCATCCATATTCCTTTTTGCCAAAGCCTTGATTACTTTTTCCTGATTCTCTCTAATAAATGTGATTTGTAACATAGCTTGATTTTTATAACTCTACTTATATATTAATGGAAGCAAATTTAAGGAAATGTTTGATAGAAACGGGACAAAGTTTTGATGAAAAACCGTAAGATTTTATTGGCTAATAATATAAATCTCTTGACAACTCATATTAAACTGGTTGATTAAATAAATCTAACAACATAGATACATAGAAATCCTTCACTTTAAAGAAGTTCACAGAATTCGTTTTTCACATAGTTATGTATTCTATAAAAAATGAAATGTCTTTTTTAAAACACATGAAAAACTATGTTTCTATGTGGTTAAAATTACGCTCTTTTGATTTCGTGCCCAATAAATTCTTCCAAAACGGCAAACATATCGTCTACTGACATCACTTCGAAATCGGGATGTGATTTTAAAAAATTAGCGTTCAAAGTTACTAGGTCTTCTTCGACAGCTGAAAATGGCTGAGCATTTAGTAGGCCTCTTGTTGGGTTTACGCCTTCAAGTCTTCCTTTCAGAAATTTATTCAGCTTTACGCTACTCATCAATCTGACTTTTTTGGATTGTTGCTGGAAAAATTCCAAATGTCTTTCAGCACCAACCAAAGCCAAGCCTTCTTCGATCAATTCGTTTAGTTCTTTATCCCAGCCTGAATTGTACACAAACTGAGCAAAATCTCCTTCGGTACATTGTGCCGTATAGTAATCCAAATAATAACTCATTATCGCATCTTCGTGAATCAAATCGTCATCAATACCTTCCTCACGCATCAGGTTAATCACCGAAATATTAGAATGGATCACATCTTGGAGATTATCACTTTTAAAGGCAGTTTCTGAAATAATTATTTTTCCGAATTCCATCTGTTTTGTTTTTAAATAGTATGCGGCAAATTTCGGGTAAATTAAAACAGAAATGAAATTTATCTAAAATAAGATTAATAGCCCATTTGTTTTCAATATCCAACAGCTGGGGAGACTACAAAATTGGAACACACAAAAACTTATCGCGATTTACACTGCCGTTTCCCGTAAGTTAATGATGAAATTATTAAATATTCATTATTTTTACATAAAATCAGGCTTTATGAAAAATTATTTCATAATAATTCTTTTCTATTTTGTAGCATTGCTTTCGGCTCAGGGAAATGATAGCACCATTGATGCGATAGCAAAATCTGAAATGAAAGTGGCTTCTAACAAATTGAGCTTTAAAACCAATCCCAATACGCAGAATTACGACATTAGTTATCATAAGCTGGAATTTACGGTTGATCCATCCGTTAATTTCATCTCCGGCACAGTTACTACCACTTTTACGGTGCTGACCGATTTATCTACAGTCACTTTTGACCTAACTAATCAACTGACCGTTAGCTCGGCTATAAAAGACGGGCTTCCATTGTCATTTATTCAAACGGACACTAATGAATTAGTCATAACACTTCCAAGCGCCCTAATTGCAGGCTCTGTCGCTACAGTTTCCATTTCGTATTCAGGTATTCCGTCCAATCAAAGCAATGCATTTACAAGCTCTACCCACAACGGAACTCCCGTCTTGTACACCTTGTCCGAACCTTATGGAGCCAGGGACTGGTGGCCTTGCAAACAAGATTTAAATGACAAAACGGACAACATTGATGTCTATATTACCGCTCCCTCACAGTATGTGGCCGTTTCTAACGGAATAGAAACCGAGGCACCGATCATCAATGGAACTTACAAAACCACCCACTTTCACCACGGCTACCCGATTCCCGCGTATTTGATAGCCATTGCGGTCACGAATTACAGCGTCTATAACCAGACAGGAGGCTCTGCGCCAAATCAATACCCCATCATCAACTACATTTATCCCGAAACATTACCCCTAGTGCAGACTCAGCTGCAGCAAACGCCGTTGATTTTAGACTTGTACGAAACGCTGTTTGAAATCTATCCCTTTCACCAAGAAAAGTATGGCCACGCCCAATTTGGTTGGGGAGGTGGCATGGAGCATACCACAGTTTCGTTTATGAATAGCTTTGGTCGCGGACTCGTTGCCCATGAGATGGCGCATCAATGGTTTGGCGATAAAATAACCTGCGGAAGCTGGAAAGACATCTGGCTAAATGAAGGCTTTGCTACTTACGTGGCGGCATTAGTGATTGAAAACTTCGACGGCCAAGCTGCATTTATAGCCAATAAAAACGGTATGGTAAACAACATTACATCAAGTCCTTCCGGTGCAGTGTATCTATCGGACAATGATTTGCTCAGCGTGAGCAGAATCTTTAATTCCAGACTTACTTATTACAAAGGCGCTATGGTCTTGAATATGCTTCGGCTGAAAATGGGAGACGCATTGTTTTTCCAAGGTATTAAAAACTATTTGGCTGATCCCAATTTAGCATACAAATACGCGCTAACGACTGACTTACAGCTCCATTTAGAAGCAGTTTACGGCAGCAGTTTGACCGAATTCTTTAATGATTGGATTTACAATCAGGGTTACCCCAGCTACACTGTTAACTACGAAAACCTAAGTAATATGGTTAAATTCACGATTAATCAGGCGCAATCTGACCCTTCCGTTTCTTACTTCGAAATGCCAATACCGATCCGTCTTTTGGGAAGTAGTGGTCAACAAATGGATTTGATTTTAGACAACACTTTTAACGGGGAGGTTTTTCTAAGGAACGTACCGTTTGCGGTGTCCTCTGTAGTTTTTGACCCGAATTCTGATTTAATCTCGAAAAACAACAGCGTGTTTTTGGGAATAAATAATTTAGAACTGGAAACGGTGAATTTATATCCCAACCCCGCAAACAATTCGATAACGCTTGATTTACCCAGCGGAATTACACTCAGAAAAACGATATTTTACGATGTCATTGGGCAAAAAGTAATGGAAACAGACTCAGCTACCCACTGGGATGTTGCTTCATTACCTTCGGGTGTTTATTTCATCAGTGTCTTTACTGATTACGGCACAAAGAAAGTCCCGTTTGTAAAAAAATAATGTTGCAGAAAGCAATGCGATTTATCTGATATCCAATTCGTCACTACTCTTTTTCTGATTCATTTTTGTGACCAAAGCTTTCAACCGCAAGGCCTTTTCCTTTTTCTCTTCCTGAAGTTTGGTCTTTTTCCGATTCAGTAATTTGGTGTGCAACGCCTTGTTTTTCGTGTCTTTTTCGGGTCCTTTTGCCATGGTTGTGTTTTCATTGATTGCGTTGCAAAGATAAAAAAAGCCGCATTAAAAATGAGAAACGGATTAAAATCCTAAATCCGTTAGCCCCGATAGCAGTGAAAATCCTTTTACTTTTTCTTTAAAAAGCAAAAGATTGCAACGTATAGCGGGAAATAGCTTCAAATAAAAATTGGATTCCTTATTTTTGCAGCCAATAAAATTGAATCATGATACAGAATCCAAAAAGATATACCATTACGGCGGCATTGCCTTATACGAACGGACCGATTCACATTGGCCATTTGGCGGGTGTTTATGTGCCTTCGGACATTTATTCCCGTTACCTGAGATTGCAAGGAAGAGACGTTTTGTTTGTTTGCGGAAGCGACGAGCATGGCGTTGCCATTTCCATGAAAGCCAAGAAAGAAGGTATCACGCCTCAGGAAGTGATTGATAAATATGATGGGATTATCCGTAAGTCGTTCTCTGATTTTGGAATTTCGTTCGATAATTATTCGAGGACTTCATCTAAGATCCATCACGATACGGCTTCTGAGTTTTTCAGAACGCTTTATGAAAAAGGTGATTTTATCGAAGAAGTGACCGAGCAACTGTACGACGCCAAAGCGGATCAGTTCTTGGCGGATCGTTTTGTTGTTGGGACTTGCCCTAAATGTGGCAACGAGGAAGCCTACGGCGACCAATGCGAAAAATGTGGTTCTACGCTGAACGCTACCGATTTGATCAACCCAAAATCGACCATCACGGGAGAAACCCCCATTATGAAATCGACGAAACACTGGTTTTTGCCTTTGGACCGTTACGAGGATTTCTTGAGGGAATGGATCTTAGTTGGACACAAAAATGACTGGAAACCCAACGTTTACGGACAGGTGAAATCCTGGATTGACGGCGGACTGGAACCTCGCGCGGTAACCCGTGACCTGGACTGGGGAATTGATGTTCCTGTTAAAGGCGCCGAAGGGAAAAAATTATATGTGTGGTTTGATGCTCCAATTGGCTACATTTCTTCTACCAAGGAATGGGCTTTGCGCGAAGGCAAAGACTGGGAACCGTACTGGAAAGATCAGGATACGAAACTGGTTCACTTCATTGGGAAAGACAATATTGTTTTCCATTGCATCATTTTCCCTGCGATGTTGAAAGCCGAGGGAAGCTATATTTTGCCTGACAATGTTCCCGCGAACGAGTTCTTGAACCTGGAAGGAAACAAATTGTCGACTTCTAAAAACTGGGCGGTTTGGCTGCACGAATATTTGGAGGAATTTCCAAACCAACAGGATGTTTTGCGTTATGCTTTGACATCGAATGCGCCAGAAACCAAGGACAATGATTTCACTTGGAAAGATTTCCAGGCGAGAAACAATAATGAATTGGTTGCTATTTTTGGAAATTTCATTAACCGTGTGGTGGTTTTGACCAATAAATATTACGAAGGAGTTGTTCCAAGTCCGAACACACTTTCGGAAGTGGACGAGGCGACCTTAGCGGAATTGAAAGCATATCCCGCAGTGATTTCGAGTTCTTTGGAACGTTACAGATTCAGAGAAGCTTTGGGTGAAATGATGAACGTAGCCCGTTTAGGAAATAAATACTTGGCAGACGAAGAGCCTTGGAAAATGATAAAAAACGATCAAGGTCGTGTACAAACCCAAATGTATGTAGCGCTTCAAATTGCCGCGGCATTGAGTTCTCTTTGCGAACCATTCTTGCCTTTCACGGCAAAAAAATTATCAAGAATTTTGAAAATCGAAAATCCGTTGAGTTGGAGTGCTATTTCAGAAACATCTGATTTGATTCCAGGCGGACACCAAATAGGCGAAGCGGAATTATTGTTTGCAAAAATTGAAGATGAAGAAATTCAAAAACAAATAGACAAGCTAGAAGCTACCAAAACGGCTAATAAAGCGGAAAACAAAATTGTGGAACCACAAAAAGAAGCGATTCAATTTGATGATTTCTCAAAAATGGATATCCGAGTGGGAACAATCTTGGAAGCGGAAAAAATGCCGAAAGCCAACAAACTTTTGATTTTGAAGGTGGACACGGGAATTGACGTTCGTACGATTGTTTCAGGTATTGCTGAGAGTTTTAAACCAGAAGACATTGTTGGGAAAAAAGTAACCGTATTGGTAAACTTGGCCCCGAGAACCTTACGTGGTGTTGAAAGTCAAGGAATGATTTTGATGACTACAAATACCGAAGGAAAACTGGTTTTTGTAAATCCAGATACGGATGGTGTTGCTAACGGCGAGACGATTAATTAATAAACTTTGAACACGGATTTCATGAATTATCACTAATTAATGAAATCCGTGTTTTTTTAACTGTAAGCACAGATGACCAACGGAAAACCAAGATTAGCGCTTGCTTTCGGGATACTTTGTATTTCAATTTTCCCGATACTGGTCAAACTAAAGTTGGCTCCTGGGCTAATCTCGGCCTTTTACAGGATGGCGATCGCCGTTTCTTTGTTAATGCCTTATGTGTTAATTACCAGAAAATTCAAACTGCCAGAGAAAAGATTTTTGATCCTCGCGGTTATTTGCGGTGTCCTATTCGCTTCGGATGTTGCGGTTTGGAATATTGCCATTCAGGAATCGAGCGCAACACAAGCTTCATTACTGACCAATTTGTCGCCGCTTTGGGTCGGAATCATTTCGTTCGCCTTTTTAAAAACTAAACCGGCAACCAATTTTTGGATTGGCACCTCCATTGCATTATTTGGAATGGCGATGCTGGTGGGCTTCGAATTTTTCTTTGAATTAAATTTTGACACTGCCTTTATTCTGGCTGTGTTATCAGGTATTTTCTACTCTATCTATTTATTGGTCAGCAAAAAAGCACTCACACATATAGACGTACTCTCGTTCATGGTCGTCAGCTTGCTTGCTTCTACGGTATATTTAGCGGGGGTGTGTCTTGCGATGAACGAACCTTTTTTCGGTTTTTCTGATACGGGCTGGATGGTTCTGCTGGTTCAAGCCGTGGTCTGCCAGTTGATGGCTTGGTTATCGATCAGTTATGCCACACAACACATGCGCCCCACGCGAGTTTCATTGACTTTATTGAGTCAAGCGGTGCTGACTTCGATTTTAGCCTGGGCATTTCTGGATGAAAAAATAACCTCCAATATGATTATTGGCGGCATCGTATTACTTTTGGGAATCCGAATTACCTTTTACACAAAGACATTTTCGATCAAAAATATATTTAACAAAGCAACGAAGGATGCTTCCTTGTCAACACAAAAAACAGCATGAAAAATTTAAAAGTTATTGCTTTCGATGCAGACGACACCCTATTTATCAACGAAACTTATTTTGACGAAACGGAGAAAAAATTCTGCGCTTTGATGGAGGATTATTTATCGCACCAAGGGATTTCGCAGCAACTCTTCAAAGTAGAAATTGACAACCTAAAAATATACGGTTACGGCATAAAAGGGTATATTCTATCGATGATTGAGGCTGCAATGACCATTTCAAACAACACCATTCCGATTGAAATTATCGAAAAAATCATCCAGTACGGAAAAGAATTGCTCGAAAAACCAATTGTTTTATTGGAAGGTGTTGAAGAGACTTTGGCCGCTTTGCATGGAAAATACAAGCTAGTAGTAGCTACCAAAGGTGATTTGTTGGACCAACGAAGAAAACTACACGATTCCGGGCTAGGTCATTATTTCCATCATATTGAAGTGATGTCAGACAAACAAGAGGTTGACTACTCGGATTTGATAAGGCGACTAGAAATACAGCCCGAAGAATTTTTCATGATCGGGAATTCCCTTAAATCTGACGTTTTACCGGTTTTGGCCATCGGGGGACATGCTGTCCATATTCCTTTTCATACAACTTGGGCCCATGAAAAGATTGATCATAAGATCGAACATGTAAATTTCAGGGCTTATGAAAAAATCAGCGACGTCTTAATAAGGTTAAAATAACACGAATATTCCTATTATTTAAAATACAGAAATTAGCTTTTTGTTGTGTTTTCAGGGTCTATTTGACCTTCAAAATGATTGTTGGCAGCGTTTTACTGGTCAAATCAGGCAGAAATTCGTTCGAAATATGAATTTAATCTACTAAAAATCTGATAAATACGCATTAAAAGATCAAAAAAAGCCCTTTTTTTATAAAATATTTGATAAATGTTATATAATTGACTGTTTGAAATTTCTTATTAAAGAAATTGTCGTAATTTTGCATTAAATATTAAAAAGTAAATTATGAAAAAACTTATACTAACGTTGATTTTTGCTGCGGCATTCACAACATTAAGTGCTCAAACAGAAACTGAAAAAACTGTTGACAACAATGATTACAACAAATGGTCTGTTGAATTGGCTGGTGGATTTAACAAACCACAAAGACCAATGACTTCAGGTTATTACACTTCAACACCAAGTCCTTACGTTATTGATCTAGGGGCAAGATACATGTTTAACAACAAATTTGGTTTGAAAGGTGACTTCGGTTACAATAGTTTTGAAGGGCATAGCGATTCTAAATCTTTTGATACTAAATATTACAGAGTTGATTTACAAGCTGTAGCTAACTTGGGAAGAATCATGAATTTTGAAACTTGGACTCAATCGCTTGGCTTATTAGGTCATGCTGGTTTTGGTTTATCAATGTTAGAAAGAAAAGATCCTACTTACTTAAAAGACAGAATGGGTAATTTCATGGCTGGTGTAACTGGGCAAATCAAATTAACTGATAGAATCGCCTTAACAGGAGATTTCACAACTATTCTTAATGCAGCCCAAAATGCAACTTTTGATGGCGCAACTGCAGGAGCTTCTAGAGGATTTCAAGGAATTCTTTTTAACGGTACAGTAGGTTTAACAGTTTACTTAGGTAAAAATGCAAAACATGCTGACTGGGTTACTCTTATTGATAAAAATGTATTAGCGTTGACTGATCGAGTTAGCAATATTGAAAATAAAATGTTAGACACTGATAAAGATGGTGTAGCTGATTATTTAGATCAAGAAGCAAACACACCTGACGGTATGATGGTTGATACTAAAGGTAGATCAATTGACAAAAATAACAATAACGTTCCTGATGAAACTGAAGCTTACATCTTGGAAAATTATGGTAATAAATCAGATACTACAACAGTATACGATAACGAATTGATTAAAAGTTTAATTAATGGCGGTTATGTTGCTGTTTATTTTGATTTTGATAAATCTACACCAACTAACGTTTCTACTGAAGGTACTGACTTTATCTTAACTTACTTAAGAAACAATCCTTCTGCTTCAATTGACATCATAGGTCATGCTGATGAACTAGGAAGAACGGCTTACAACGATAAATTATCAAATGCAAGAGCTACTAACGTGAAAAACACTTTAGTTAAAGCTAATGTTGATGCTTCAAGATTGAATGTAATCGCTGCTGGTGAAGATACTTCTGTAGATAAAGAGTCGGTACTTGCTAGAAAATTAGTAAGAAGAGTTACTTTCAGAGTAAAATAATTCATACTTAGATTTTTAAGAAGCCCTAAAGGATATTTCCTTTAGGGCTTTTTTCATTTAACCCTTTTTGAGATCATATCCAAAAAAAAATATTGCTTCCTGAAATTTAAAAAAATGAATTTAAAATTTAAAACGATAACATTATTTTTGTCCAATACAAAAACCACAATATGTTGAAAACACTTTTGAACTTAGATAAATGGCCTAGAGCAGCACATTTTCATTTCTTTAGACAATTTGAAGAGCCCTTCTTTGGAGCTACCGTAGAAATTGACTGCACCTCAGCCTACGAAAATTCTAAGAAATTGGGCAGCTCTTTTTTTATATATTATCTACACAAAACTTTAATTGCCGTCAACTCTATTGAATCGTTCCGCTATAGAATTTCAGACGACAAAATCTATATAAAGGATAGAATCGACGCTTCCGCAACTATAGGGAGGCCCGACGGTACCTTTGGATTTTCGTTGATAGAATACGATCGCAGCTTTGACGTTTTTAACGCTACTGCATTGGCCGAAATTGAACGCCTACAAACCACCACAGGGATTTTTACCCGAACTTTTGAAGACGACAACGTTATTCATGTTTCAGCTATTCCTTGGTTAAATTTCACTTCGCTTTCGCATGCCAGGAGCTATACCGTTCCCGATAGCTGCCCAAAAATTTCCTTTGGTAAAATGATGGTTTCAGAAACAGGCACGAGAACGATGTCCATGTCAGTTCATGTTCATCACGGATTGATGGACGGAATGCATCTCGGACAGTTTGTAGATTGTTTTCAGGAAATTATGAATCAGTAACTTAAGATTTTTGTAACTTTACATTTAACACAAAATTCTTTGCCATGATATCACAAAATATTGAAAAAGCGTTGAATGATCAAGTCCGTATAGAAGCTGAATCTTCCCAAATCTACCTTTCGATGGCCTCTTGGGCAGAGATTAAGGGTTTGTCGGGCGTTTCAAAATTCATGTATGCCCAATCAGATGAGGAACGCACTCATATGCTTAAATTGGTGAAGTTCATAAACGAACGCGGAGGTCATGCACAAGTTTCTGAATTGAAAGCTCCAAAAACAAACTATGCAACATTCAAAGAGGTTTTTCAAGAACTTTATACGCATGAAGTTTTTGTTTCAAATGCGATAAACGAATTGGTTCACATTTCGATTGCCGAGAAGGATTACGCGACCCATAACTTTTTACAATGGTATGTAGCCGAACAAATCGAAGAAGAAGCCCAAGCTAAACATATCTTAGATAAAATAAACCTAATAGGAGACGACAAAGGGGGTTTATATCTTTTTGACAGAGACATCGAACAACTAACTTTAAACGGTTCCTTATCCAAAATTTAAATAGGAATCACCGTTTAGGGTATTTAAAATAACGCTTAATTTTTTTAAAATTGAGTAAGAAAAACAAGAATAAAGAAAAGAAGAAGGAGAAAAAGGATAAAAAAAAACTCCTTAAGAAAGATACTGTAGCAGGTAAACTCAAGTCAAAATGTTGCGAAAAATATAAAAAAGGCGAAGAGAAACGCTGTAAGAACTGCCCCAGGTTTGATTTAGGCGAAAAAAAGGAATGACTCTTTCCGCTTTATCAAAAATAAAAACCATCGACAATTGTCGATGGTTTTTTCTTATCCCGGGTATTCGGTTTATTATGACCCACTCCTTATTTCCCCAAAAGCATCACTTCATTGGCAACTACCTCGGTAACATACCTTTTTTCTCCGTTCTTATCTTCATAGCTTCTATGTGTCAATTTACCCTCGATAGCTATCTCTTTGCCTTTGGTTACGTATTTTTCTATGATTTCTGCGGTTTTGCCCCAGGCGACCACTTTGTGCCATTCGGTTTGTTCTACCTTTTCTCCTTTGTCATTTTTGTAACTGTCGTTTGTTGCGATCGTTAGATTCGCTAGTTTTCTTCCACCTTCAAAAGTTTTGATTTCTGGATCGTTCCCTACGTGTCCAATTAACTGTACTCTGTTTTTCATTGCATTCATGGCGTGTAAAATTTAAATGTTTATGTTAGATTAAAACTCGTGTCGATTCTACTTTGATTTCGACATGGCAAAGATCTGGCAGTTTCACAAATTTATTCGGTTAGTATTCAATTACTTTCGGTTGTAAATACTTGTAAACGTTTGTAAACGGCTAATAATTATACTACATTTACCCAAAATAAACACAATATGCCCAGTACAATACAATCTATTGAATTAAGAAATCTGAAAATAGAGGATTACAAAGAATTAAAAAAATCCATGGTGGAATCTTACCCAGAAATGGCGGAGTCATTTTGGCAAGAAGAACAATTAGAGATATTACTGAAAAAATTTCCCGAAGGACAACTTGTTATCGTTGTTGACGGAGTTGTCGTTGGTTCAGCACTATCCATTTTAGTGACAGAAGATTTCGCATTCAAGACTAAAACATACAAAGATATTACGGGCAATTATACTTTTTCAACTCACAACCCCGAGGGAGAGGTTATATATGGGATTGATGTTTTTATCAACCCGAAATATCGTGGCCTTCGACTAGGGAGACGTTTATATGATGTCAGAAAAGAATTGTGCGAACAATTAAACCTTAAATCAATCATTTTTGCAGGTAGAATTCCATCTTATGGAAAATACAAAGACGAAATCACACCAAAAGTCTATATCGAAAAAGTAAAGAAAAAAGAGATCTATGATCCCGTTTTATCTTTTCAATTAAGCAATGATTTCCATGAAGTTCGTGTACTTAAGAATTACTTAGTTGGCGACACTGAATCCTTGGAATATGCCGTATTGTTAGAATGGAATAACATTTACTATGAGGATAGTCCGAAGCTTATCAATGTCAAAAAAAGTGTGGTTAGGCTGGGATTAATTCAGTGGCAAATGCGATCATTATCCAATTTAAATGCCCTTTTTGACCAAGCCGAATTTTTTATAGACACAGTTTCTGGCTATGAAAGTGATTTCGCATTGTTTCCCGAGTTTTTCACGGCACCGTTGATGGCTGACTTTAATCATTTATCAGAACCCGAAGCGATTAGGGAACTGGCAAAACATACCGAAGCCGTAAAGCTGAAATTTCAAGAATTTGCCATTTCATACAACATAAATATCATCACAGGAAGCATGCCTTTTATAGAAAACGGACATGTGTATAATGTAGGTTTTTTATGCAAACGCGATGGTACAAATGAAATGTACCGCAAAATTCATATTACACCTAACGAAGTTTTTCATTGGGGAATCACTGGAGGAGATGTTATTCAAACCTTTGACACCGACTGTGGAAAGGTAGGAGTTATGATTTGTTATGATGTGGAGTTCCCAGAACTATCCAGACTGATGGCTGACGAAGGAATGAACATTCTATTTGTCCCTTTCCTAACGGACACCCAAAATGGGTATACGCGAGTGAAACATTGCGCGCAAGCAAGAGCAATTGAGAATGAATGTTATGTTGCCATCGCAGGTTGCGTAGGTAATTTGCCCAAAGTGAATAATATGGACATTCAATATGCCCAAGCAGCTGTATTTACACCTTCCGATTTTGCCTTCCCAAGTAATGGAATCAAAGCCGAAGCGACACCAAACACAGAAATGACTTTGATCGTTGATGTTGACATTAATCTTTTAAAAGAACTACACGAACATGGAAGTGTAAAAATATTGAAAGACAGAAGGCACGATTTATATAGTTTGAAAAAAATATAATAATGAAAAATTGTCTAGAATGTGAAGAAAAAATTGTGGGACGGGAGGATAAAAAATTCTGTAGCGATGGTTGTCGCAATGCCTACAACAACAAAATAAACAAAGACAACAATAATTTTATGCGCAACATCAACAATAAGTTGCGCAAAAATTATCGAATCCTACTGGAACTTAATCCCGATGGAAAGTCAAAAACTTCAAGGACAAAACTACTAAGTAAGGGTTTTGATTTTGAGTTTTTTACTAATATATTGAAAACTAAAACAGGAAATACCTACTATTTTTTGTACGACCAAGGCTATATGTTTTTGGACAATGATTTCTTTATGTTAGTCAAAAAAGATATCTAATACCACACCCCCCAAATCCCCAAAGCATGAAAAAAAGTTTTTCTTCCCTGTTTAGCATTTTATTTATCCTGATAACCTTAGGGATACTTTATTTTACGATGATGCCTCAATGGACTTCAGACGATGATGCTCCACTAAGTGAATTTTCTACCAAAAGAGCCTTGACACAAGTAAAGGCGATTGCTAAACAACCGCATTATGTAGGTTCAAGCAATCACGAGAAAGTGGCTGAATATCTTCAACAAGAACTGGATAAACTGGGATTGCAACCATCAATACAAGAAGGATATACCTTAACAGACTGGGGAAATTTAGTTAAATCAAAAAACATCTTAGCCAGAATTAAAGGGACTCAAAACACAAAAGCATTATTGTTGCTTACCCATTACGACAGCGCCCCACACTCCTCCTCTCGTGGTGCCAGCGATGCTGGTTCTGGAGTTGCAACAATCTTAGAAGGCGTACGTGCTTTTTTGCACAACAAAACACCCCATAAAAACGACATCATAATTCTGTTTTCAGATGCGGAGGAACTAGGATTAAACGGTGCCGCCTTGTTTGTTACTAAAAGCAGCTGGGCAAATGACGTGGGTTTAGCTCTGAATTTTGAAGCTAGGGGGACCTCTGGTCCGAGCTATATGCTGATGGAAACTAATAATGGAAATGCGGGCCTTGTCAAAGAATTTGCGGCAGCTAATATCACCTATCCAGTATCCAATTCATTAATGTACAGCATTTATAAAATGTTGCCAAATGACACTGATCTAACCGTATTTAGAGAACAAAAAAACATCCAAGGCTATAATTTCGCATTTATTGACGGCCATTACAATTACCATACTGCCCAAGATGACATCGAGCATCTCAATATAAATACCTTGGCTCATCAAGGCAGCTATCTAATGCCTTTATTAAATTATTTTTCGAATACAAATTTGAATGCCACGCACGCCAAAGCTGATTATGTCTATTTCACCATCCCATTTACTTTCATAAGTTATTCGTTTGAATTAGTAATACCCTTTTTCATTTTTGCATTTATACTCTTTCTACTACTGGTTTTCATAGGAATCGCCAAAAGAATTCTAACGTTTTCAGAAATCATAAAAGGATTCATTCCTCTTTTGGGTTCTGTAATCACATCTGGCCTAATCACCTTTTTTGGATGGAAAGGACTATTGATGGCTTACCCGCAATACAATGATTTGCTCAATGGCTTTACTTACAATGGGCATGCGTACATTGCCGCATTTGTGTTTCTTGCATTGGCAATAACATTGTCGGTTTATAATTTATTTTCTTCAAAAAACGTAACAATAAACCATTATGTGGCTCCTTTATTTGTTTGGTTAATCATTAATGGCGCTTTAGCCATCTATTTGAAAGGGGCTGGTTTTCTAATCATCCCTGTTTATTTCGGATTGTTTATGTTTGGTTACTACATCATCACCCAAAAATCAAATAAAACACTAAATCTTGTCTTTAGTATTCCCGCTTTAATGATTATAGTTCCATTTATTCAAATGTTCCCAATAGGTTTGGGGTTAAAAGTGCTTTTTGGAAGTGCTATTTTGACCGTCTTGACGGTTGGATTGCTGTGGCCCGTTTTTGGGGCTTTCGCCAAAAAAGGAAAATGGGCACTTTTATTTTCATTAATTTCCATCGGCTTTTTTGCCAAGGCACATTTCGAATCAGGTTATGAAAAGGGAAAAGCTAAATCGAACAGCCTAGTTTATATTTATGATGCCGATACCCATAAAGCCCATTGGGTTACCTATGATAAAAATCTGGATGTTTGGACTAAAGCCTATTTGGGCGAAAACCCAAAACAAGCCACTGCATGGAAAGAGACACCTTTGTTCAGCAAATACGATTCTCAATTTACCTTTTCAGCTGAAGCAGCCGTAAAAGAATTGCCAAAACCTACCATTGAATTTCTAAGAGACAGTGTGGACGGCAATCAACGCTATTTTAAAATTAAAATCAGTCCCAACCGAAGAGTAAATCGCTATGATATTTTTGCCAACGAAAAAATAGTTTTTTCTGATTTCAAAGCAAATGGAGCAAAACAACTCGAACAGGAGGGCTCAAAAATGAATCGCAACGGAAAGAAAATCCTAAGCTACTATGTTGTCAATAACGAACCACTCGAAATGGAGTTTGCCATTGCGAAATCGGCTCTTTTTGACATGCACCTTTTGGAAAGCTCCTTTGATTTGATGTCCAACCCATTATTTAAGATGACTCCTAGAGCTCCTTGGATGATGCCAACACCTTTTGTTTTGAATGATGCTGTAGTAATCAAGGAGAGAATAAAGCCCACTCCAAAAGTGATTGCAGTTCCTACCGCAATTGTCCCACAAAAAACAGTAACAAAAGAAAGAATAACATCTCCAAAAATCACTAAGCCAGACTCAATTATTCCCCAAGGCAAGATCAAAAAAGATGCTAAAAAAATAATTGCAACCGACAGCTCAAAAGTTAATTAATTTTATTGAAATTTGTCACTGAAAAAATTAATGGACACATATAGTGCTCCCATTCAGGTTTCGAAATAAATTGGTTGCAAAATGAAACAAATTAGCATTCTTGGTTGCGGATGGCTGGGTTTTCCCCTAGCAGAAACCCTGATAGAAAAAGGATTTACCGTTTATGGTTCCACGACCTCCGAGGAGAAAATTCCTCTCTTCGAAAAATCAAGAATTCGGCCTTTCCTTATTGCAGTTGAAAGCAATAACGTAGTCGGCACAGTTGAAGATTTTTTGCGTGGAAGCGAGACCCTAATTATCGACATTCCGCCAAAATTAAGGGGAGACAGCAAAGAGGATTTTGTTGGAAAGATGGAACAATTAATCCCATATATCGAAAACTCGACAGTTGACAAAGTCCTTTTTATCAGTTCCACTTCCGTTTACGGGGAAGGGAATGATATGGTAACCGAAGAAACTGAAATAAACCCAGATTCCGAAGGCGGCAGACAATTGGCTATAGTAGAGAAACTATTGCATATGAACGGCCGTTTTAAGACCACTGTACTGCGTTTTGGCGGGTTAATTGGCGAAGACCGTAATCCAATACGTTTTTTGGCTGGTCGTGAAAATCTCAACAACCCTGATGCACCGATTAATCTGATTCATCAAGAAGACTGCATTGGAATTATCTTAAAAATCATAGAAACCGATTCCTGGAACGAAACATTCAACGCAGCTGCTCCTTTTCATCCTTCAAGAGCGCAATACTATACCCAAAAGGCTTTGGAATTAGATTTAGCTCCACCAACGTTCAACTATGGCAATACCTCTACTGGAAAAATTATTTTGAGCGATAAATTAAAAAGGGTGCTTGATTACACTTTTATAAAAACACATCTGTAAAGTGAAAACTAAAATTAAGAATGCATTTTCGGCTAAAATAAATGCAGTCGGATTGCCCGTAGTAGCCTTGTGTTTTGTGTGTTTTTTTTGGGGAACAACCTGGATCGCTTCGAAAGAAGGGGTAAGACACATGCCCGCCCTACAGCTTGCAGGAATCCGACAATTTATCGGAGGATCGCTTTATGTTGCCTTTTTCTTATTTAAAAAAGCATCTTGGCCAAAGGGAAAACAATGGAAAACAATCCTGATTTTAAGCCTACTTAATTTTGTGTTGAGTAATGGTTTGAGCACTTGGGGAGTGAAATATATCAGTAGCGGTTTAGGCGCAATCATAAATGCCGTTTTCCCATTATGGATTGTTATTATCACTTTCTTCAGAGGGGAAAAATTGGCCAGATTGGCGATATTGGGCCTAATCGTGAGTTTTGGGGGAGTTTGTGTCATTTTTTACGATCATCTAAGTGATTTGCTGCAACCTGATTTTAGATTTGGCATTTTACTGTCATTGATAGCCACGATAAGCTGGGCTTTCGGTAGTTTGTATACCAAGAAAAAGGCGGCCACATTCAACCCTTATTTTAGTCTGGGACTGCAAATGTTGATTTCGAGCACTGTTCTGTTGGCCGTTACTGGAGCAACGGGAACGGGGGTAAATATCACTTCTATTCCGGCAAACTCCTGGTGGGCAATTGCCTACTTGGTAATAATTGGTTCCGTTTTAACCTTTATTGCATTCATCTATATGCTGCAAAAGCTTCCCCCGGAAATTAACAGTATTTATGCCTATGTCAACCCAATAATAGCCGTATTGCTGGGCGCGATGATTTTTGGGGAATCCCTAACATTGGCCATTGCAATTGGCGGTGGGGTAACGCTTTTTGGACTGTACATGGTCAATCATTCGATGAGAAAAACACGAAAAATGCTACAGGAAAGCATGTCCTAAAAAAAGTACAAACCAGATCTTATTGCATAAAAAATCCCAAGCTTTCACTTGGGATTTTTTATGCAATAAAATTTTTTTCTACCAGATTTTCACTCTTTTTTCTGGCGCGATATACATTCCGTCTCCTTTTTTAATATCAAATGCCTGGTAAAAAGCATCTACATTTTGCACTGGAACGTAAGCCCTATACATTCCCGGGGAATGCGGATCCGTTTTCACTTGGTTCTTTATTGCTTCATCGCGGGATTTTGTTCTCCAAACGGTTGTCCAGGCGATGAAAAAACGCTGTTCAGGGGTGAATCCGTCAATAAGGCCCGGATTGTTGTTTTCTTTTAAATACAACTGCAAACCGTCATAGGCAGCGTTAACACCCCCTAAATCACCAATGTTTTCCCCTAGAGTGAACCTACCGTCAACGTGAACGCCAGGCAACGGTTCAAGTGCACTGTATTGATCCGCAAGCGATGTTCCCAATGCCGTGAATTGTTCCAAATCTCCCTTAGTCCACCAGTCTACCAAGTTTCCGTCTGAATTGTATCGCGCTCCGGAATCATCAAACCCATGAGAGATTTCATGCCCAATAACGGCACCGATTCCTCCATAATTAACCGCTTCATCAGCTTGGTAATTATAAAAAGGCGGTTGCAAAATAGCAGCCGGGAACACGATCTCATTATATGAAGGATTGTAATACGCATTTACCGTTTGCGGCGACATATACCATTCTGTTTTGTCCACTGGCTTATTTAGCTTGTCAATATCCTTTTGAAAATTCCATCTCGCTAGACTTTTCACGTTTTCAAAATAGCTTCCGCCTTCAGCTATACCTTTAATTTCCAATTTCGAATAATCTTTCCAGGTGTCTGGATACCCAATCTTGATTGCGATCTTATTTAGCTTTTCAATGGCTTTCGTTTTAGTCTCTGCAGACATCCACGTTAAGTTATTGATTCGGTTTTGATAGGCTAGAATAATATTCTTGATCATCTTCTCCGCTTTAGCTTTCGCTTCGGCAGGGAACATTTTCTCAACATACAACTTCCCTAATGCTTCCCCTACGGTACCGTTAACTGTTTGTAGGGCTCTTTCCTCGCGCGGTCTTTGTTTTATTGCTCCAGTCAGAGTTTTTCCGTAAAAATCAAAGTTGGCCTCATCTATTTTTGTAGATAATAAAGGAGTCGAGCCGTTGATCAAATTCCATTTCATATATTCTTTCCATACCGAAACATTATTTTCGGAAAGAATGGTTTGCAACGCCTTCATGTATTTGGGTTGGTTAACAATAACCGTATCTAATTTTGTAAAACCAATTCCTTTAAAGTAGTTATTCCAATTGATTGCCGGAGTCATCTTCTGCAGCTCTGCAACGGTCATCGGGTTGTACTGCAATCTCCCGTCTCTGCGCTGCACTCTGTCCAAACGGGGTTCAGACATTTGAATTTCCAAAGCTAAAACCTTACTGGCATTCGCTTTAGATTCCGCCGGGCTTTCCCCTATTAGCTGCAGCATTCTCGCGATATGCAACTCGTATTTTTGGCGTTTCTCTTTGGTGTCTTTTTCTTCAGAGGAATAATAGTCCTTGTCAGGCAAACCCAATCTTCCCACTCCTATACTGAGCGAGTTTTTAGAGCTGTTTTTATCATCGGCTCCAACTCCAACACCAAAAAAACCAATTCCGCCGATAGGTTCCATTTCAACCAACAATTGCTGTAGATCAGCAGTGTTTTCTATTTTCTCTATTTTAGCCAGATATGGCAGCAAAGGACCAATGCCATGTTTGTCCCTTATAACGGTATCCAGAATGGTATTGAAAAGGTTGATTGCTTTTCCCTGATCGGTATTGGATTTATATTTTGGATTTTTCGAGGCATCTTTCAAAATTGTCAAAGCGTCTTTATCCGTTTTTTTTAGCAATTCATTAAAGCTACCCCAAGAGGTTCTATCGCTGGGGATTTCAGTTTTATCAAGCCAAGTACCGTTCACGAATCGGAAGAAATCATCGGCAGGTTTTACCTTATTATCAAAGTATGAAACATTGATTCCGGGTTCTTTGACCGCAGTTTTTTCCTGAGCTTGAGCTTCTGTAAATCCAATAATTGCAGGAATCACAAAAAGCAACTGCTTATTCAACTTTATTTTCATATTATTTACATTGTTTAGTTATTATCACCAAATCTATCGATAAAAATTTAATATATGTTAATTTTTTACTGAATTAACAGTTGTTAAAGTCAGTTTAAAAGAGCCTGCTTTTTTGTATTTTTGCAAAAAATATTTTCTATGAAGTCTATTTTAACTAAATACCGCTTGTTTCTCGGTGTTTTTTTCTTTCTGTCATCCATTATTCTATACTTATTTTATACCGCCCTAAAACCAAGTAAAACACTTCCTATATACAACCCCTCGGACGTCAACCCTGAACTGGTTGACAGTACCGTACAATACATTAGCAAATACCACACTATAGCCGATTTTTCTTTTGTGAACCAAAACGGAAAAACGATAACCCAAAAGGATTACGAAGGCAAGATTTACGTTGCTGACTTTTTCTTTACGACCTGTGGCTCCATTTGCCCAAAAATGACCACTAATTTGGTCGAAGTCCAGAAAGCGATCTTCAACAACCCAAAGGTGATGTTGCTTTCCCATACTGTCTTTCCTGAAGTCGATAACGTTTCGGTTTTGAAATCCTATGCCATTAAAAACGGGGTTGATGACAGCAAGTGGAATCTGGTTACCGGCGACAAAAAAGAAATTTATACGATGGCCAGAAAATCCTATCTGGCAGTTAAAATGGGAAAACCGAGTGAATTATACGATATGGTCCATACTGAAAACTTCGTTTTGGTAGATGCCAAAAGGAGAGTTCGCGGCTTTTATGACGGTACAAAAGAAGAGGATATCCAAAAGTTAATTGAAGACATTAATTTTTTGAGTAACGAGTAGCCGCACTTGCCGGAATTTTCGGTAGCGCCAGAATTCTGATAGAATACCTTCGGTTTTCTTCCCGTCAAATTGGTTCAAACAAGTCATAAAAGTGATAATTATCATCTGTTTTAGTATTATAATATGTACTTTTGCAATATTAATTCAATCTAAATAAGACTTGCGAACAACGATAAATTCACTAAAAAAAGGCGAGAAAGCCATTATCAAAGATTTTGATATTGACGTTATTCCATTAAAACTTCTCGAAATGGGTTGCTTGCCGGGAAATACGGTCGAGCTGCTGCAAATTGCACCTTTCGGCGACCCTTTATATTTGGATATTAACGGTTCCCATTTGGCCATTCGCATCGAGACGGCTAAAGAGATTGACGTTGAACTAATAAAAATCAAGCTTTAATGATCAACCAAAATATCAATGTCGCCTTAATCGGTAATCCAAATACGGGCAAGACTTCCGTTTTTAACCAGCTGACAGGACTGAACCAACAAGTGGGAAACTATCCCGGAATCACCGTTGAAAAAAAGATAGGTTTTTGCAAACTATCCCATAATATAAAGGCGAATATCTTAGACTTACCCGGCACCTACAGCCTAAATGCCAGTTCCATTGACGAGAATGTGGTCATCGAATTAATGCTTAATAAAAATGACAAGTTATATCCGGACGTAGCCCTTGTCGTTACTGACGTGGAGAATCTAAAACGAAATTTACTGCTCTTCACGCAAATAAAAGACCTGGAAATTCCAACCATTCTAGTCATCAATATGGCTGACCGCATGGCGCACAAGGGAATTACATTAAACATACCTTATCTGGAGGAGCATTTAAAGACAAAAATTGCCCTTATCAGCTCCCGAAAAGGTTTCGGAATCGACGAGCTAAAAAAACTGATTGTCACTTACAAATCCATTTCAAACGAACCTTGTTTGAGCGCATCAGTTATTGACCCCGAATATTTCAACAGTCTGAGAAAAGCATTTCCGAACCAGTTATTATACAAACTGTGGTTAGTTATCACCCAAGACGTAAATTTCCTGAATTTGGAACGTAAGGAGATTCAGGGTTCTTTCACCAAATCCCATTCGGATTTAAAACGTTTGCAGCAGAAGGAAACCATCAAGCGCTATCAGTTCATCAATGATGTACTGAAGGAAGGGCTCAAAGTGGACGCCACGATCGCCAAAGATTTTCGAAGCAAACTGGATCGCGTGTTAACCCATAAGATTTGGGGTTACGTGATTTTCTTTGCCATATTATTCGTTATTTTTCAATCCATTTTTGACTGGTCAAAAGTACCAATGGATTTCATTGACAGCTCTTTTGCCTCATTAAGCACCTTGGCTAACAATACATTACCGGCAGGGGTATTAACGAATTTGATTTCGCAGGGTATCATCCCAGGAATTGGAGGAATTTTGATTTTTATTCCACAAATTGCATTCTTATTTTTATTCATCTCCATACTTGAAGAAAGTGGTTATATGAGTAGAGTTGTTTTCTTGATGGACAAGATAATGCGTAAATTTGGTCTGTCAGGCAAAAGCGTTGTCCCACTAATTTCAGGAACGGCCTGCGCCATACCGGCGATTATGGCAACCCGAAATATCGAAAACTGGAAAGAACGATTAATTACCATTCTGGTAACGCCGTTCACTACATGCTCCGCCAGATTGCCCGTTTATGCCATCATTATAGCGCTGGTAATTCCTGACACACGCGTTTTGGGAGTTTTTAATCTTCAAGGACTAACCTTAATGCTACTGTACCTTTTGGGTTTCGGGATGGCAATTTTCTCCGCATACATACTTAATAAAATACTGAAAATAAAGGGCAAAACATTCTTTGTAGTGGAAATGCCAAACTACAAATTGCCTATGTTCAAAAATGTGGCAATTAATGTCATTGAAAAAACCAAAGCTTTCGTTTTTGGAGCCGGTAAAATCATCTTGGCAATATCAATAGTTTTATGGTTTCTGGCATCTTATGGCCCCGGTACAAAATTTAAGAACGCAGATGAAATAATACGCGCCAAAACTGCAAACAGCACGCTTTCAGCGCAAGAATTAGAGAACAAAGTGGCTTCATACAAGCTTGAGAATTCCTATATTGGCATAATGGGCAAAACCATCGAACCGGCAATCTCTCCTTTGGGATATGATTGGAAAATCGGTATAGCCGTTATCAGTTCCTTTGCCGCCAGAGAAGTATTCGTGGGTACGTTGGCGACCATTTACAGTGTCGGCGGAAGTGACAATGAAAACACTATAAAAAACAAAATGGCTGCGGAGATTAACCCCGCAACAGGGAAGAAAATATTCAACTTTGCTTCAGGAATATCCCTACTTTTATTCTATGCGTTTGCTTTGCAGTGCGCCAGTACCCTAGCCATTACCCGAAAAGAAACCAATTCTTGGAAATGGCCTGTTGGCCAACTTATTTTTATGAGTGGGTTTGCTTATATCGTGGCACTGATCGCATATCAAATTCTAAAATAAACAGTTATGCTTCAAGAAATTATAGCCTTTATTGCACTTGGAATTGCGCTTGCATTTCTGATTAGAAAGTTCTTTTTCAAAAAGAAAAAATTCGACAAAAATTGTGGCGACGACGATTGTGGTTGCCACTAAAAAAAACAAAATCATCTTTTTCTTATTTCAAGAAAAAAAGGAGATTCAGCAGCCTGCCTTTTTAATTGCCAATTCGAAAAAGGGATTGATTTAAAACACAAACAAGCAATCTCCCAATCAAAAAAACTCCCCTTTAATTTAAGTTAATTAAGTTTTATTAACTAAATTTACATAGCTCTTTTTAACGGTTAAAGACTCTAGTCCAGCTATCTGTAAATATGTTGTTGATGCAATTAGCGTCCCTCTAAAAATAATTCAAGGATTAATTTAAACATAATTTTAGGCTTATCAGCTTTACTCCTAATGCAATTAAAAAACAACCAAATTGAGATTAAATAATAGAGACAATCCATCTAACCTGAATATAAAGAGTCCGCTTTTGACTTCATTTACCATTACTTTTTAATAAATAGTCTGTTAAGAGGTCAAATGAGAATTTCATACAATTAATATGTTGCAATTGATTTAAAATCAAAAAGAACAATATCAACTGATTATGAAAAAATTTGTCTTACTACTGTTTATGCTAAACATTAGCTTGCTTTATTCCCAAAAAGCGGTCTCGGGCTATGTATTAGATAATGCTGGCGCTGGCCTTTCGGGAGCAAACATAACCGAAAAAGGAACAAGCAACAGCGTCTCTACCGATATCAATGGAGCATATAGAATTGTAGTTAAGGAAGGCGCTACCTTGGTCTTTAGCTATTATAGTTTTCCTAAGCAAGAATATGGCACCGCCGATACTATTCTAAATGTTATTTTGTCTGAGGAAGGAGGGCAAAACCCTAATGAAGTTGTAGTGACGGGAACAAGGGCCGCACCAAGAAGTAATATAACGACCGCCCTACCTGTTGACATACTGTCATTCGAAGACCTCAATTCGACCGGACAAATAACATTCGACAAAGCATTACAATACAAAATACCCTCTTTTAATACTGTCCAAACGCCTGTAAATGATGCCACCTCATTACTTGATCCTTATGAAATTCGAAATATGGGTCCCAGCAGAACATTGATACTGGTCAACGGGAAACGCAAGAACTTAAGCGCGCTTCTATATGTTCAGACATCTCCAGGTCAAGGAGAAACTGGCGCTGACCTCTCTGCTATACCAATTGACGCCATAGAAAGTGTTGAGATTCTTCGGGATGGTGCATCAGCTCAATACGGTTCCGATGCGATAGCTGGGGTCATAAACATTATTTTGAAAAAGCGAACCGGCAACGGCACAGTTAAGCTAAAAACCGGCATTACCGCTGAGGGTGACGGTGAAATGTTCGGCGTTAGTTTGAATAATGGGTCGACAGTAGGCGAAAAAGGTTTCGTCAATTATACTTTAGATTTCTCAAAAGTGAATTTGGCAAACCGATCCGGAAAAGTAGATGCCGAAGGTGAATTCAATGACTTCATTGCAATTTCATCCAACAACCCGGCCAGTTACGTGAATGACGACAATACTCTTAACGGAACCAGCATCACGGGACTGAATCAAGCCCAAATTAATGCACTGTTTGAAGACTACAAAGGTTCCCCCGATTACAACGCAAAATTCGCTACCATAAACCAAGGAAACACCGCCGGACGAAACGCTGTTGATGCTTTTTTGGCGGAAAAACCGGATGCCGGCAATATCAATGGGTCGCCGGAAACGGCCGCCGCAAAATTTTTGTTAAATGGCGGATTAAATTTATCCCATGAAACCCAATTGTATTACAATGCCGCTTACAGCTACCGGAAAGTAAACTCTTTTGCGAATTATAGAACGCCCTATTGGAAATCAATAAAAAATCCCTTTGAGAACCCCAATATCCCAAACTGGAACACGGCAGCAGTTTATCCAACCTATCTAAAAGATTTCTTTGGTGATGGAACGGCGGCGTCCTATAAAGGGTACCACCCAACATTTACAGGAGACCTGAATGACTATAATGCCACCTTGGGTTACGAATCCATAAGGAACGGCTGGAACGCCGATGCCAGCGTAACCGTTGGCGGTAATGCCCAAACCTACACGGTAGAAAACTCACAAAACAGCTCCTTCATCAAAGACCCCAATGGGGTAAATCGCTATAAAGAGAACAGCCCCATATCTTTCAAACCGGGCGGGGTTTCGTTTAATCATATTGTGGGTAACTTGGATATTTCAAAAGTACTCTCGGATAAGATAAGTTTGGGTTTCGGTTCAGAATTCAGAACCGAAACCTATGAAATTATCGAAGGGGACAAAGCTTCCTGGGACGGGGAAGGTGCCGATTCATTTTCAGGCAACAGACCGGAAGATTCAGGCAAATGGAACCGCTACAATTTGGGTGGCTATTTTGATTTGGCCTATGACTTTACAAACGATTTTTTAGTAAATGCTACGGTCCGATATGAAAATTACAGCGATTTTGGTGGTGCTACGGTCTGGAAACTAAGCTCACGATACAAATTTTATAATGATAAAATCACCCTGCGTGGATCCGTATCCACTGGATTTAGGGCACCAACCTTACACCAGATATACACCCAAAAATCACAATACACCTTCATCCCGGGGGAAGGGGTGCAAATTAGCGGCCTAATAAACAATATTTCAGTGCAGGCACGTGTTTTGGGGATTCCTAAATTAGATGCCGAAAAATCAACTAACATAACTGTAGGGCTTGGTGCCAAGCCTTTCGATGATTTTAATTTTACCGTTGATTACTACAACATCAAAGTGGAAGACAGGATCATTTTGGGGGACAATGTTGAGACCCAATTTGGTCGTGTGATCTGGTTTGAAAATTCATTCAACACCAGGACTTCGGGCATAGATGTGGTCATGAATTACGGCAATGTGGCTTTGGGGGCAGGAGAGTTCGGAATGAATTTGTCAGGAAACCTAACTTTCGAAAATAAAAGAATTTCGCCGGTGGTAAGCAACAATTTTGGGCCCACGCTCGAGGCTTTGATGTTTACGGCAAGGCCCAAAACAAAATGGATTTTGGGGGCACATTACAAAATCAGAAAATTTGATCTACTGCTCGGCAACACCTATTTTGGGAAAACAATATTCAAACAAGATGGACTGGACACGAACTTAAGGACCGAGTTTACGGCTAAAATAGTAACTGATCTGGGAATAATTTATGCCGCAACGGACAAATTCACCCTCGCATTAAACTTGAACAATTTGTTAAACGTATTGCCTGAATGGAAATTTAAGGCTGAAAATGCGGCAGGAACCGCTATATTAAATGACCCACAACAAGTTAAATCACAATTTAACCTGATTACCTTCAACGGTCGATATTCGCAGATGACTTACGAGGGGTATCATTTCAGTCAGTTGGGAACGCTATTTAGCTTATCTCTAATTTATAAATTTTAATTTGGTTAAAAATCAATTTAAGATGACGTATAACTTCATTAAAATTAAAAGACATGATACTCAAACATCAACTGTTTTATTTGATAATGCTGATTGCACTGATAGGAGGCGTTAAACTGTCAGCGCAAGAGGAAGCTGCCGGTAAGGACTATGCACTAAAAGCTGATTTTCTTTACCGTTTTGTTGACTATGTGTACTGGAAAAACTACTCCAAAGATCAAACATTTAAGATTGCAATCTTGGAACGTAGCCCTATTACCGCTTCATTACTTAAAACAACTAAAAACAAAAAAATTGAAATTAAGGAATATAAAAGTCTGAAGGAGATTGGTTCATGCCATATTCTGTTTATTCCCTACAATTGCACCGTTCCAATTGAAAAAATACTCTCTCATTTTTCCGGAAAGCCCGTATTGATAGTAACGGAGCAAAATGGGTTCGGAAAAAAAGGGGCACATATGAATTTTGTTATGATCGAGAATAAATTAAAATTTGAAGTAAATCTAAAGGCAATAAACAAAGCAGGAATTGGAATTAGCTCCTTCTTGCTGCAACATGCCATAATAATACAGTGACCAGGCAAAATTGAAATTCGCATGGGTCTGAATGCAATATTGTTTGACCCAAATTTAAGTTAGTAAATTAAACCCTATCGTCATTAAACTTCAGTGACTTTTTAGAATTGAAACGCAACAATATATGATAAATCTACGCAACATATCCATCAAAAATAAACTGGTGCTGATGCAAGTTTTTACCTCTGCATTTGTATTGGCGCTATGTATTACAGCTTTTGTATTGATAAATATTAGGGGATTCAAAGACCGAAAAGTAATCAGTTCAAACGCTATTGCACAAGTGATTGGCTTTAATAGCGCTTCGGCTCTTGAGTTTTTAGATAATGATGCTGCCGAAAAAATTCTATCGGAGCTAAAAGTGCAAAACGACATTTTAAATGCAACTATCCTTGACAAAAAAGGAAAAATCTTTGCGTCCTACACCAAACCGGGATCTGATCCTTATTATCAGTTTTCGGTTCCGGCAATGGATCAGAGTAAAATACAGTTTACCAAAGAAAATCTTTTTGTCTACAACAAAATAAAAAAAGAAAATGAGACGATCGGGTTTGTTTGCATCCGTTTTGAATTAACGGAATTAAGCAAAATAAAAATGGAGGTGCTGAGTCTTGGGGTTGTACTTCTGCTGGTCGGGATTGGTCTCGCTTTTTTAATTGCCATGATTATAAAAAAATACATTTCAAAACCCCTATCAAATCTGGTGGAGGTAACCCAAAAGATAAAAGAAACGGCCGATTATAAAATCAGAATGGATGTTGAGGGGCAAGATGAAATTAGCCTTCTTGCGAGTGAGTTTAACGATATGTTGGAAAATATTGAAAAAAGAGACAACGAAGTAGCCAAATCCAAAGAGCAACTTGACGAGCAAAATACACTTTTACAGTCTGTCATAGAAAATATGGGCGATGGATTGGTAGTTTCTGACGAAAACGGAAAATTTATCATATGGAACCCCGCTTCCGAAAAAATAATCGGACTGGGATCACTTGATATTCCACAAGAAAAATGGGCTGCTACCTACGGCGTTTTTTGGCCGGACACTAAAACCGTTATGGATACCGCTGACCTCCCATTAGTTAAAGCTTTAAATGGCGAAAATGTTGATGACATGGAATTGTTTATCCAAAACTACAAAAAAGTTGAAGGCAATTTTGTAATAATGTCAGCAAGACCGCTAATGGATTCGTCCGGAAAGATCAGTGGCGCAGTAGCTGTTTTTCATGACATTACCGAACGAAAAAACTCGGAAAACCTTATAAAAAAACTAAATGAAGACTTGGAAAAAAAGGTGGTTGAACGTACGGCTCAATTGGCGGATGCTTTGGCAACGCTTCAAACCAGTGAGGAAAAATATCGCGAAATAGTCGAAAACACAAGTGATGTTGTCCACACCACTGATTACAAAGGAACCTTTACCTATATCAATCCCGCCTGTCAAAAACTAACCGGCTACACACAAAACGAATTGATCGGCACGAATATTTCGGCACTCGTTGCTCCGGAATGGCGACAACGCGTGAGTGAATTCTATTTGAATCAATTTAAACATAAGATAGATGAGACGTTATATTCTTTTCCAATAATTACTAAATCCAGAGAACAAAAATGGATTGAGCAAACCGTCAATCAGTTGAGGGAAGGAAATCGGATAATGGGTCATAAATCGATTATGAGGGACATTACTGACCGTAAAGCTGCGGAACAAAAATTGAAAGAAAGCGAAAGTCAATTGCAAACCATATTTAACGAGGCTCCTGATGCGTTAATCGTAATAAATGATGAGGGAAATATTATCAGGTGGAATCCCAAAGCAGTAGAAATATTCGGATGGTCTGTAGGGGAAGTTCTAGGGAAATCGATGCGGGATTTGATTATTCCTGAACAACACAAAGAAAGTATTACAAAAGGTTTCCAAAATTTCCTTATAACCGGCGAAAGCCCCATCATAAATAAAACAATACAAATAACCGCCCTTAATAAAAACGGTGTGGAGTTCGATATCGAGTTTACGATCTCACCGGCGACAATCCTAGGCAAGTATATCTTTATCGCCTTTATTAAAGACATTTCGATTAGCAAAAAATTTGAAAATGAGAAAATTGAAGCAGACCGACAAGTGCGTCAAAATGAACTTAAATTAAAATTGATTTTAGAAAACATAGGAGAGGGAATTATCGTTACGGATACCCGGAAAAGAATTGTTCTGTCGAATCATATGGCGGAAGAAATAATAGGTGTCAAACAGGATACCGAAATTCCTACCACGCTTGATTGGTCTGCAAAGTATGACCTATATTACCCTGATGAAAAAACTGTTTTCCCTGTCCAAAATCTTCCTTTAGAGAAAGCGTTGAAAGGCGAGTCAAGCAACGACGTTGAAATAATAATTGAGAATTCTGAAACAAAAATGAAGAAGCGGGTGGTAATAAGCGGTAGACCCATCGTTGACGAAAATAACTACATTATTGCCGCCGTTGCAAATATAAAAGACATTACCTCATACAAGCAACTTGAGGTAGCTTTGGAAGAAAGCGAAAAGAAATACCGAAAATTGATAGGATTTAAAAGCGACGAAAAATAGAATCAGAAATTGATTTCCAAGAAATTGCTAAAGTTTATTACCGCAAAAATTTCAACCCGATTTTAACTTACTTATTTAAGATAACCTATGCGTATGTAATAATCTTTCTTTTGGATTTTAACTCCCTCTTTTGGATGAGGAATAACGTTTATGCTTTTTACGTTTTTTTTGTTTGCTGGCAAATATTGCGCGAACCACGCTGTGTTCTCTTGGCTGTTACTGTCCGAAATGGTCAGGGTTTCCTCTTTTACGAATTTGCGGTCGTGATATACGGCAACCACAACTTTTGCCTCACCAGCCCAAATGCAGTTCACTCCTGTTGGACAACGCGAATCAGAAAGAACCTCTTTCAAGACTAACGAACTCCCTTTTTTCTTTGTGCAACTTTTTGGAGTGATTTTCAGATAGCCGGTATCCAGATCGTTTTGGGCAAATAAAGAAAAGCTAAAAATTAGCATAACTGCAACAAGAATGTTTTTCATTTGATTTCGTTTTATTACTCCAAATATAGTTTGTTTTAATTTAAGTTGTCTCCACAAAAAGATTGCTGGCAATTTTATTCGAAATGGTCAAAACTATTCCGTCTACCTTAATTTTGAATGACAAATCAAAAGTTTCCTTGCCTAGCACTTCTATTTTCGATCCCAAAGCGATCTTTTGCTTGTCCAAGTATTTCAAAAATTCGGACGAAGTGTCTTTCACTCCGACGCATATTCCTTTTTGATTAGCGGACAGTTCCGAAAGCAATTGCTTTTCAATTTTAAGAATTTGCCCATCCCTACTTGGGATTGGGTCACCATGCGGGTCGGTGGTTGGGTTTCCCAGAAAGTCATCCAATTTATTGATCAGTTGTTCTGATTTTATGTGTTCCAATTGCTCGGCAATGTCATGCACCTCATCCCAGGAAAAATCTAATTTTTCCACCAAGAAAACCTCCCAAAGACGGTGCTTTCTAACAATCATTTTCGCGGCTAGTTTTCCTGCCTCGGTCAAGGAAACCCCCTGGTATTTTTTATAATTGACCAAATCCTTTTCGGCCAGTTTTTTTATCATATCCGTTACTGAGGAAGCTTTGGTTTCCATCATTTCGGCAATGGCGTTAGTGCTCACCTCGGAATGCGAAACCACTGTGATATGGTAAATGGTTTTGAGATAGTTTTCTTCTGAAAATGTCATTAAAATTAAAATTGAGGTTATCCGCTTTAGATTAAAAATTTGATGTTGGGTTGTTTAACCAATTACCGTTTTTTAATTCTTAACAACTAACAAAGGTATGGAAATTTTATGGCGCAATTTATCCACCGTAGTACCAAAAATTAAATCCCTGAACCCCGTATGACCATGAGTTCCCATGACCAAAATATCAAAATCCCCTGCATTGATAATCTCCGGTATTACCCTATTCGGGTTACCGAAACCTAATCGTGTTTCCACCTTAAATCCTTTTTCAGAAAGCATCTCCTTGTATTCTTTCAATATTTTTTCGTCTATCAAGGTTTCATGATCCTCAATGTTTTCGCCATAAACCATTGCACCCACCGATTCTTCCACATGAATTAAGGTATATCTGGCATCTATTCCGCCTAATTCAAAAGCGTTGTTTAGCGCAACCTCATCAGCACCAGAAAAATCTAATGCCACAGCAATATTCTTTTTACTGCAAATTATAGACTCAGAAAACCGCAATTTTAAGCTATGTGGCGAATGGTTTTGAATATCGATCTTCGATTTGGACACAAACGGTTTGAAAACAATGTACAACAACAGAATCAAGAAACTTAGCGCTAATGGTACTACCGTTAACCACAACACGATAGGATTTTCGGAAGTTTCGAGCCATCCGCTAATTTCATCGTAAACTAACTTACCATTTAAAATAACAATTATCGTCGCCACAACCCAAGAGGCGATTTGGGTTGCCCTGCCAATATGAAATCCATGCATTTTTGATTTATCACTCACAAAATGAATTAGTGGAATGATCGCGAAACCCAGTTGCAAACTCAAAATCACCTGACTCAAAATCAGTAATTTCCCCGTCACTCCTTCTCCAAAAATGGTAATTACGATAACTGCCGGCACAATGGCGATCAATCGCGTTATGATTCTACGCACCCAAGGTTGGATTCTTAAATTCAAGTAACCCTCCATGATAATTTGCCCTGCCAGTGTTCCCGTTATGGTAGAACTTTGTCCCGCCGCAATCAAGGCTACGGCAAATAAAATAGGCGCCCATTTGGTTCCCAAAAGCGGAGCCAAAAACTTATGCGCATCCTGAATTTCGGCCACATGATACATTCCGATTTTATAAAATGTGGCTGCCGCCAAAATTAAAATAGCAGCATTCACCAAGAAAGCCAAATTAAGCGCAATGGTAGAATCTATGAAATTGTATTTTAAAGCCTGCTTGATTCCTGCCTTGGTCCGGTCGAATTTTCTGGTTTGCACCAATGAAGAATGCAGGTATAAATTGTGAGGCATAACCGTAGCCCCAATGATACCGATGGCGATATATAAAGCCGTTTCATTTGGCATCGATGGAATCAATCCTAAAATCACTTTGTCCATTTCCGGCTGAGCAAAAATCAT
>Ga0209640_10000180_pt1 | contig 45039 bp, 45 predicted proteins | sample RifCSP10_1_FD_184018 | JGI IMG/M metagenome (GOLD analysis project Ga0209640, IMG submission 184018) | Soil microbial communities from Rifle, Colorado - Rifle CSP2_sed 10_1 (SPAdes) (version 2) | ecosystem: Environmental > Terrestrial > Deep subsurface > Rock core/Sediment | place: Rifle...
CGACCACCCAGATCTACACTGCCGTAACCCGCCAGCACTTGAGAGGGACATATGACCGAAGCCACCCGAGGGCCTGAGACCAATCAGGTCGACGCCCTATGGGAGCGCTTCAAGGCTTCGGCCGACGCCGATGCGCGCGAGCGCCTGATCCTGCACTACTCGCCGCTGGTCAAGTATGTGGCCGGGCGAGTCGGCGCCGGGCTGCCGCGCTCGGTGGACCACAACGACCTCGCCAGTTATGGGCTGTTCGGCCTCATCGACGCCATCGACAAGTTCGAGGTAGAGCGGGGGTTCAAGTTCGAGACCTATGCAATCAACCGGATCAAGGGTGCGATTCTCGACGAGCTTCGCGCTCTCGACTGGGTGCCGCGTTCGGTCCGATCCCGTGCCCGGCAGATCGAGACCGCGATCACCGAGCTGGAGCACTCGCTGCAGCGGGCGCCGACCGACGAGGAGATCGCAGAGGTGTTGGAGATGCCGGTCGGCGATCTGCAGGGAGCGCTCTCTGAGATCGGGCGCTCGGGAATCGCCGCCCTCGACGAGTTCGTCGGCTCCGATTCATCGACCTCGGTGGGAGACATGCTTGCCGATCCGGCCGGTATCTCCCCCGAGACGGTGTTTCAGGCGGAGGAGACCCGTCACGGTTTGGTCGATGCGATAAACCGTCTGCCCCAGCGTGAGCGGCTGGTGGTGACCCTCTATTACTACGAGGGCATGACTCTGGCCGAGATCGGCGATGTGCTCGGTGTCACCGAGTCAAGGGTCTGCCAGATCCATGCCAAGACGATGATGTCGTTGCGCAACCGGCTCGGCGAGCCCTCCTGGGGCTGACACAGAGCAGTCGACCGATCCGATAGCAGCCCGCTCCGAGAGCAGAGGGAACTGCGATTACCCAAGCAACCCGGCTGACCGTACAATCCCGGTCATCAAACACGTCTGTTGACCCTCGCTGGTCGGGCATATCCCGAAAGAGGGCACTCGCTGAGTCGAGTGGGTTTCTTCCGGCAGACGGAGGCACAAACCAGAAAGGAACAGTTGTGGCTGCAGTCACAATGAAGCAACTCTTGGAGGCTGGTGTCCACTTCGGGCATCAGACCCGTCGCTGGAATCCCAAGATGCGTCCCTATATCTACGGGGAGCGCAACGGGATCCACATCATGGACCTTCGCCAAACCGTCGAGCAGGTGGCCGAGGCCGCCGGGTATGTCCGCGATCTCGTGGCCGACGGTGGATCGGTCCTCTTCGTCGGCACCAAAAAGCAGGCTCAGTCGGCTGTGGCCGAGCATGCCATCCGGTCAGGGATGCCATTTGTCAACTATCGCTGGTTGGGCGGGATGCTGACCAACTTCGCCACGATCCAAAAGCGCATCTTCTACATGCGAGAGCTGCGTCGGCTCGAGGCCAGCGGTGAGATCAACGCGCTGCCCAAAAAGGAACGTCTCAAGCTGCGCCGTGAGTTGACCAAGCTGGAGCAGAACCTAGGCGGAGTCGTTGACCTGCAGCGAACCCCCGACGCGGTGTTCATCGTCGATGTCAACACCGAGGCGACTGCAATGACCGAGGCGGCCCGTCTGGGTCTTCCTGTCATCGCCCTCGTCGATTCCAACAGCGACCCCGACCTCGTCGACTATGTCATCGCCGGCAATGACGACGCGATCCGGGCCGCCGACCTCATCGCAGGCGCCATTGCGGACGCAGCCATCGAAGGACGCAACCTGTCAAGGAACAAGGCGGCCAAGGGCGACGAGGAGGAAGTGCCCGTCACCCCCCGGCCCGAGCCAAAAGCCGCAGCCGAAGCGGAAACCGAGCCTCAGCCCGAGCCCGAAACTGAGCCACAGGCGGACACCAAAGCCGAGCCACAGCCCGAGCCCGAGGTGGGGGAGGCGGAAGGGCAGCCGGCAGATGCCTGACTTCAGCGTCAAGGAAATTCAGAAGCTCCGCCAGGATGCTGGTGTCGGGATGATGGACGCCAAGTCTGCGCTGACCGAGGCGGACGGAGACTTTGACAAGGCGTTGGAGCTCCTGCAAGAACGTGGTCTGCTCCAGGTCGCCAAACGCGCCGAGCGCACGGCTCACCACGGCACCATCGGGTACTACATCCACACTCAACAGGGCCGCCCCGTTGCCGGTGTGTTGGTCGACCTGGCGTGTGAGACCGACTTCGTGGCGAAGAGCACCGAGTTCATCGAGGTGGCCAACGACATCGCGCTGCATGTCTCCTGGGGCAAGCCGCTCTGGATCGACCGGAGCGAAGCCGACGAAACCGCTCTCACCGCGATGCGTGAGTCGTTCGTTGCCGAGGCGCGCGAGGAGGGGAAGCCGGACAATCTGATCGACAAGATCGTCGATGGCAAGATCGAGAAGTACCTCGCCGAGAGCAGCCTCACCGAGCAGGCTTTTGTCAACCCCGAGAAGTTCGACGGGACGATCGGCGAGCTCGTGTCCCAGCTCGCCGCCAAGATGGGTGAGAACATCTCGGTGCGCAAGGTGGCTCGCGTCGCGGTGGGCGAGTAGGAGGTGAAGTGAGCGAGCCTTCCATGAGAAGAGTGGTGCTCAAGCTCTCGGGCGAGGCCTTTGCCGACCCCGAGGTCGGCTATGGCATCGATCCTGAAACCGTGACCCGCGTCGCCCATGAGATCGCCGAGGCGCTCGCCACCGGAGTCGAGATCGCGGTGGTGGTCGGCGGGGGCAACATCTTCCGCGGTGTGTCCCAGGCTGCCAAAGGCATGGACCCGGCTTCAGCCGACTACATGGGGATGTTGGCCACGGTGATAAACGCTCTCGCCCTTCGAGATGCTCTCGAGAAAGCCGGGGTCGCCACCAGGGTGCAGAGCGCCATCACCATGCAGGAGCTCGCCGAGCCCTACATCCGTCTCCGGGCGATACGGCACCTCGAAAAGGGACGGGTTGTCATCTTTGCCGCCGGAACCGGCAATCCCTTCTTCACGACAGACACCACGGCGGCCCTTCGTGCGGTCGAGGTGGGTGCCGACGCCCTTTTGAAAGCGAGCAAGGTCGACGGCATCTACGACTCCGATCCGAAAGCCAACAGCGACGCCAACCGCATCGAGGATCTGTCATATATGGACTTCATCTCGCGGGAACTCAGGGTCATGGACACCACCGCCGTTACCATGTGTAAGGAGCATGGAGTGCCGATTGTCGTGTTCGAGATGATCACTCCTGGCAATATCGTCAAAGCAGTGAGCGGGGAAACGATCGGGACCGTGATCCACTGACGAGGAGAGACACGTGATCAGCGACCTCCTGACCGAGGCTGAGCACAAGATGGAGCTGGCCACCGAGCATGTGGCATCAGAGTTCTCAACGGTCCGCACCGGGCGGGCCAATCCTCAGCTCCTCCAGCGGATAACGGTCGAGTACTACGGCTCGCCGACCCCGCTCCAGCAGCTGGCATCGATCTCGGTTCCCGAGCCCCGGTTGTTGGTGGTGCAGCCATTCGACAAGTCCACCGTCTCCGACATCGACAGGGCGCTTCAGACCTCTGACCTCGGTCTGAATCCCTCCAACGACGGAAACGTGATCCGAATCGCCTTCCCGCCGTTGACCGAGGAGCGGCGCAAGGACCTGATCAAGGTTGTGAGGAACATGGCCGAGGAGGGCCGTGTTGCCGTGCGGAACATCCGTCGACACTCCAAGACCGACATGGAGGCGCTTCACGGTGAGATCTCCGACGACGATATCCGCCGGGGCGAGGACGAGCTTCAAAAGCTGACCGACCGCTTCGTGGATTCCATCGATCGGCTGCTCTCCCACAAGGAAGAGGAGCTCCTGGAGGTCTGATGGACGAGCAGACACCGAACCGGGATCAGGGCAAAGATGACGGTCCCCCCGATGCTTCCCCGGAGGAGGACCAGTCGGACGGAGCCGACGTCTTCTCGCTGCCGTCCGCTCCGAAGGGAGGGAACGAGCCGGACCCCGACGATGCCGTCGCCTTCGCCGAACAGGAGGCATTCGGCCCGCGCAATCTCGACGACTACTCGTCCGACGAGTACACCGGTTCCACCACCCAGGAGTATCAAGGTTTGGCTGAGGAGGTGAGCCGGGCAGCAGAGGAGCAGTGGCAACAACAGGCGGTGTCGGCCACGGTCCCGGGCGTCGGCAGCGGGCTGGTGGGGTTTGACGACGTGACCGGGGCGATCAGCAGCACCGAAGAGGACTATGAAGCCAGCGAGCAGGCGCTGAGCAGCGATCTGGCAATGCGGGTGGCCTCGGCTCTCGTGGTCTTCGGGCTGTTCCTGGGCAGTCTGCTGCTTGGCGGATGGTGGTTCACCGCATTCGTGATCATGGTCATGGTCGTCGGCGCCGGAGAGTTCTACGCGACGGTCCGCACCGACGAGTACCGGCCGCTGGCTCTGTTCGGATTGTTGGGTGTGGTGTTCATGGGTCTGGGAGCGCACATGTCGGGCGCGGTTGCCATTGCGGGTTGGGCTGCCGTCTTTGCCGTTGTCACCATCCTTTTCTTGGCCGTGACCCCGCGCCGCCAGCCTCTCGAGGACGCTGCGGTGACGATCGGTGGAATGGCCTGGGTCGGGCTGCTCGCCTTCGCCATTCTCATCGCCTCCGGTCCCCAGCCAGTGGCCTTCATCCTCTTCTTCGTCGTGGTGGTCGCAGCCAACGACATCGGGGCGTTCTTCGTCGGACGCGCCTTCGGGAGCCACATGTTGGCGCCCCGGATCTCACCGAAGAAGACTTGGGAAGGGTTCTTCGGGGGTCTGGTCATCGGGGCGGTGGTCGCCTCGGTGCTGGTCACCTTCCCGTCCTGGGAGACCATCGGCATCGCCAAAGGCCTTGTCGCCGCAGCCATGGTCGGCGTGGTGAGCCCGATTGGCGACGCCGCCGAGTCGATGGTCAAACGCTCGCTCGGGGTCAAGGACATGGGATCGGTGCTGCCCGGCCATGGTGGGATCCTCGACCGGATCGACGGTCTGTTGTTCGCGGTCCCCGCCATCTACTACCTATTCCGGGGTTTCGGGCTGCTGTGACTCAGGACGTGGTCGTCCTCGGGGCGACCGGATCGATCGGCACGCAAACCTTGGAGGTAGTGGCCAAACTCGGTGTCGGCGTCATAGCTCTGGCTGCCAGGTCGCCGTCGGACAAGTTCGCCGCTCTTGCTGCTGAGCATCCCTCGGCCCGGGTGATCGTGGCCGGCGGCTCATCCGAGGAACGAGACGACTTCCGCAGACACGTTGGACGTTCTGTCGAGTTCGGATCCGACGCGGTGACCGATGCCGCCCGGATCTCCGGTGTCACCGTGGTCAACGGAATCGTCGGCGCGGCAGGGCTTCGAGCCACCGTGGCCGCTCTGGAGACCGGTAACCGGGTGGCCCTGGCCAACAAGGAGAGCCTGGTGGCCGGGGGGCCGGTGGTGATCAAGGCCCAGAGCGAACATGGTGGCCGGTTGATACCGGTTGACAGTGAGCACTCGGCGTTGTTCCAGTGCCTGGTGGGGGAAGATGAGAAGTCGGTCTCCCGACTGATTCTCACCGCGTCCGGAGGCCCGTTCCGGGGGCGATCTCGCGAGTCGCTCGCCGAGGTCACTCCCGAGGAAGCGTTGGGTCACCCCACCTGGGACATGGGCCGCAGGATCAGCGTCGATTCCGCCACCTTGTTCAACAAGGGGTTGGAGGTGATCGAGGCCCATTACCTGTTCGGTGTCGACTACGACCGGATCGAGGTGGTGGTCCACCCTCAGTCGATCGTGCATTCCGCGGTCGAGTTCGTCGACGGCTCATGGAAAGCCCACCTCGGGCCTCCCGACATGCGGATACCGATCCAGTACGCCCTCACCTATCCGGACCGGATGGAGTCGCCGGTCGCGCCATTTGCCCTCTCGGGGCTGAGTCTCGGCTTCGAAGAGCCTGACAGATCGGTGTTTCCTGCCCTCGACATCGCGTTCCGAGCCGGCGAGCGGGGCGGCTCGTCGCCGGCGGTGCTGAATGCGGCCGATGAGGTCGCCGTTGAGGCATTCCTGCAGCACAGGTTGGGGTTCCTCGGGATTGCCGATGTGGTCTCCTCTACCCTGACCGCAGTGCCCTGGCGGCCGGTAGATACTGTCGACGATGTCCTCGAAGCCGATCGTGAAGCCCGGGAAACCGCGGCATCCTTGATCGCCGGCGCCTGCTGATAATCGAGGGCGACGGGTACGGTGAAGCAATGATCAGAGGTATTGCTGCGGCCGCAGCCATCATCCTGTTCGTGACCGCCCACGAGGCCGGACACTTCTTCGCTGCCAAGGCTGTCGGGATGAAAGTCACCGAGTTCTTCTTTGGCTTTGGGCCCAGACTCTGGTCGACCCGGAAGGGCGAGACCGAATACGGCTTCAAGGCGATTCCATTGGGTGGGTATGTCCGCATCATCGGGATGAATCCATTGGAAGAGGTATCTCCCGTCGACTTGGGCCGGACCTATCGGGAGAAGAAGTTTTGGGAGAAGAGTGTGGTGGTCCTGGCCGGGGTGGGTATGAACTTCCTCATCGCCTTCGTTCTCTTCTACGGGATTGTCCTCGTCAACGGCGTCTCCGAGCCACTGCCCGTTGTCGACGAGGTAGTGCCGACTGCGCTAGTCGGCGAGGAAAGAATGCCCACACCGGCGGCGCTGGCGGCACTGCAAAGGGGTGACGTGCTCACGTCGATAGGGGGATCGCCGATCACCGAATGGGTGGATGTGCCCGATGCCCTGACTGAGTTGGGCCCGGGAGCGACCACGCTGGTGGTGAGCCGTGATGGTCAGTTGATCAGCCTCGACATCGTGTTGATCGAGCGTGACGATGAGGATGGAAGCGGTTCATCGGTGTTTCTCGGCGTTTCGCCGGAGATCGAGACACACCGGCCCGGGGTTGTTGGCTCGGTCGGCGTGGCCGGCAATCAGGTCTGGCAGGGGATCGGCTTCACCTTCAAGGCCATCGGTGACATGGTCAAGCCATCGAGTCTGGCGCAGTACGTGGGGGTTTTCGCCGGTGACACCGATGTAGACGAGAACATCCGGCCGGTGAGCCCAATCGGCATCGTCAACATCGGGAACCAAACCCAGTCCGTGGTCGCATTTCTGGGCATTCTCGCTTTTGTCAATGTCATTCTGGCCACGATCAACCTTCTCCCTCTGTTCCCTCTGGACGGCGGCCATTTCGCCGTCGCTGTTTACGAGAAGGTCAGTGGCAGGGAGGCCAACGTGCGAAAGCTGGCCCCGGTTGCGGCCGCGGTGATCGGGCTGTTCGCCTTTCTCGGCTTTGTGGCGATCATCCTCGACGTCGTCGATCCGATAAGTCTCTAGACGGGTCACTTGGGACAACTACCGGGCCCAACGCGTATACCGTTCCCGGTGAAGTGATCACCCGACGCCAGACCCGCTTGCTCCACGTCGGAAACGTGCCGGTAGGCGGTGGTACTCCGATCTCGGTGCAGTCGATGACCACGACCAAGACAGCCGACGTAGACGGCACTCTGGCCCAGGTCTACGCCCTCGCCGGCGCCGGTGCCGACATCGTGCGCATCACCTGCAACGAGGTCGAGGCGGCCCAGGGCTTGGCTGAGATCGTCCCCCGATCGCCGGTGCCGATCATCGCCGACATCCATTATCAGTATCGTCTGGCCCTGGCCGCCCTCGAAGCAGGGGTGCAAGGGCTTCGGCTGAACCCGGGCAACATCCGCAAGGAGGACCAGATCAAGGCGGTGGCGAGAGAAGCCAAGGATCGGGAGGTTCCGATCCGGGTGGGAGTCAACGCCGGCTCGCTGGACAAGGACCTGCTCGAGAAGTACGGCAGCGCGGTCCCTCAGGCTCTGGTCGATTCCGCCCTGATCGAGATTCGATACCTGGAGGAAGTTGACTTCGACGACATCAAGATCTCGGTCAAGCACTCCAATGTGCCTTCGATGATCGAGTCCTACCGGCTGTTGTCACAGACGGTGGATTACCCGCTCCATCTCGGGGTCACCGAGGCAGGGCCACCACCTGCGGGGTTGATCAAGTCCGTTGCCGGCATCGCCACTCTGCTCAACGAGGGGATCGGCGACACAATTCGCTTTTCGTTGACCGCCGACCCCGTCGAGGAGGCCAAGGCCGGGCGTCAGCTCTTGGAGAATCTCGGTCTGCGCGAACGCAAAGGGCTCGATCTCATCGCCTGTCCTTCCTGTGGGCGGGCCGAGGTCGACGTGATCGATGTCGCCACCCGGGCCCAGGCGGCTCTCGAAGCGGAGAATCTCCCCATCCAGGTGGCGGTGATGGGTTGCGTGGTGAACGGTCCCGGCGAGGCGAGAGAGGCAGACATCGGGATCGCGGCAGGGCGGGGGAGAGGCCACCTCTTCATCAAGGGGCAGGTGGTGCGGGTGGTGCCCGAGGCGGAGATGGTCGAGGCCCTGCTCGACGAGGCGCGCAAGTTGGTGGCAGAGGGCGTGGAGAGCAGGCTGGCCCATGCCGAGGCCAACGCGGCTGAGATCGCGGCCGCCACTCGCGAGGAGCTAATCCAGATTCAGGGCGATGTCAACAGATCCGAGGACCGCCGCGCCCGGGTGGCCGAGGTGGCCCAGACCGACTGACTCCGCGGGGCCTAGTCGAGCTACTACCGTCGCCCCCGGTCAACCGGACCCCATCAGATGCGCTGGTCACAAGCATTCATCCCGACATTGAGAGAGCCCCCGGCCGACGCCGAGGCGATCAGCCACAAGCTGCTGGTCCGCGGCGGCTTCATCCGCCAACTCGCCGCAGGCTCTTACACCATCCTCCCGCTCGGGCAACGGGTCCGGCTCAAGGTCGGCGCGATCATCCGGGAGGAGATCAACGGCATCGGTGGCCAGGAGATGGTGCCGCCAACCCTGCACCCGGCCGAGATCTGGCGCCGGTCCGGCCGTTACGAGATGATGGGGGACAACCTCTTCAAGCTGGAGGACCGCAAAGGCGCCGACCTGGTCCTTGGCATGACCGAAGAGGAGATCTTCGCCCTCACCGCTGCTCTGGAGCTCTCCTCGTATCGGGAGCTGCCCCAGATCTGGTACCAGATGCATACCAAGTTCCGCGACGAGTCCCGTCCCAAGTCCGGTCTGCTCCGGGTACGCGAGTTCACCATGAAGGACTCGTACACCCTCGACATCGACCAGAAGGGTTTGGATATCGGGTTCGAGAAGCATCGTGGCGCCTATCAACGGATCTTCAGGCGGATGGGACTCGATGCCGTCGGCGTCGAGGCCTCATCGGGAGCGATGGGGGGGTCGGAGTCGGTCGAGTTCATGGTTCGCAGCGACGCCGGTGAAGACTGGATCGTCACCTGTGCCAACTGTGACTACCGGGCCAACGTGGAGCGGGCCACCTCCGCCTTATCGGTGGTCGACGACGGTGACCCTGGGCCTCTCGACCGTTTTCCCACTCCGGGTCTCCGCACCATCAAGAGCCTGGCCGAGGCTCACCCCGAGATCGCAGGCCCCGACCGCCAGATCAAGACCCTGGTCTACGTGCTCGACGGGGAGCAAGTCCTGGTCTTGCTCAGGGGCGACCACGATCTCCAGGAGCAGAAGCTGCTCGATGCGACCGCCACCGTGGAGAGCCGCCCCGCCACCCCCGAGGAGATACGGGCACTGCTGGGGGCCGATCCGGGCAGTCTCGGTGCTGTAGGAGTCAAAGGGGCGAGGGTCATCGCCGACGAGGCGTTGCGGGGGCGGGTCAACCTGGTCACCGGGGCCAACGAGGACGATTGGCATCACTCCGGGGTCGCTATCGAGCGGGATGTCGAGGTCGGCCAGTGGGCCGATCTCAGGTCGGTCGCCTCCGGCGAGCCCTGCCCGGTATGTGCCAGCCCACTGGAATTGTGGAAGGGGATCGAGGTGGGGCACATCTTCAAGTTGGGCACCAAGTACGCCGAGACCTTCGGCGCCTTCGTTCAGGATGAGAATGGGGAGAGCCACCCGATCATCATGGGGTCGTACGGGATCGGCTTGGAGAGAGGGATGGCCGCCGTTGTCGAGACCTCCCACGACGACAAGGGGATCATCTGGCCGGTCTCGGTCGCTCCTTACGAGGTGGTGATCACGGTCGTCCGCGCCGACGACGAGACGACACTTGCCGCGGCTGACAGCCTGTATCGAGAGCTGGGGGAGCGGGGGATCGAGGTGCTCCTCGACGATCGGGAGGAACGGCCAGGCGTGAAGTTCGCCGATGCCGAGCTGATCGGGATCCCATACCGAGTCACGGTGGGCCCGCGTGGCGTAGCCGAAGGAACCGTTGAGCTGACAACGCGGCGGGGACTCGCCACCGAAGAAGTCGCGATCGACGGTGTCGTGGGCCGGTTGACAGAGGTGATTGGCTCACAGCGACAGGGCGACTGAGGTCGGTCCGCAGCCTTCTCAGTCGTCGACCCCGTTCGGGCTCGCTCCGGACGCCACGGCCCAACCTCAGGAAGTGCGGCTGAGCCGTGTCTCTTCCCCGAGCCGGGCGAGTTTGTCCGGGTTGCGGACCGCGTAGATCCGGGAGATCCGGCCGTCCTCGATGACCAGGCTGAGCGCGGTGTCGAGCTCGCCTTCGAGGTCGATTCGCACCGCGGGCGCTCCGTTGAGCCACACGATCTTGACCTCGGCGACCGGAGCGATCCTCTCGAAGCCGGAGAGGAACGCGGCAACCCGGTCCGCGCCCTCCAACGGGTGGCGGGCCGCAGCAACCTGACCGCCGCCGTCGGCGACCAGCACCACATCGGGGGCGAGCAAGTCGAGCAGATCCTGGATGTCACCCGAGTTGAGCACGGCCAGAAGCCGCTCTATCACTGCCTGCTGCTCTGCCAGGTCCACATGCACCCGCGGTCGCCGCGCAGCGACATGCTCGCGGGCGCGATGGATGATCTGCCGCACCGTGGCCGGGGTCTTCCCGACTGCCCCCGCGATCTCGTCGTACGGTGTGTCGAAGACCTCGCGAAGTACGAACACCGCACGCTCAATGGGTCCAAGCGTCTCCAGCACGGTGAGCATCGCCATCGAGACGCTCTCGGCGAGCACCACATCGTCGGCGACATCAGGGTGGGTCAGCAATGGCTCGGGCAGCCACTCGCCCACGTAGTCCTCCCGCCGGCGGGACAACGTGCGCAGTCGGTTGAGCGCCTGCCGGGTGACAATCCGCACCAGGTAGGCGCGCGGGTCGCGCACGTCGGTCTTGTCGACATCGGCCCACCGCAGCCAGGTCTCCTGCACGACATCCTCGGCGTCGGCCGCGGAGCCGAGCATCTCATAGGCGACCGTGAACAGCAGGCTGCGGTGGGTGACGAACGGGTCGGTCACGACACCGAGGCTACGTTCCGCGATGTCTCCGCCAGTGGCCTCAGCCCGCAGGCCGCCGCGAATCCCTGCGCCTCGATCCCGAATGCGACATTCGTCCGGGTGTACACGTTGGCGAGAGCGATGAAGGCGGACAGTTCCACCAACGCCGGCGCCCCGAGCGCCTCCAGCAGCCGCGCCGACAGGTCGTCAGTGACCGTTGGCGGTGTCTGGCTCATCGCCTCGGCGTACTCCATCACATCCCGCTCCAGCGCCGTGAAGACGCCCGACTCACGCCACTGCGGCACCTCGCGCGCCTTCGCCTCGTCCAGCCCCTCGTTGTGCGCCATGAAGTACCCGAAGTCCAAGCACCAGGTGCAGCCGACCAACGAAGCGACCGCCATGTGCGCCAACGACTTCAGGTTCTCGTCGCACTCCTGCCACTTCTTGGACTTCTGACCCAGTCCGAAGTAAAACTTGAGGACGGGGGGGTTATGCCAGTAAACCCCCACCGGCTCGGGCACATCACCGAGCATCTTCCGGCTGAACCTCTTGACTATCGCCCCGTAGAGGCCGGTGATCTCGGTCTTCGGGATCCGGGTGTTGCTGGCCATGTGTACTCCTGTCGTTGAGCTCTTCAACATGAAGACACCAGCCAGGAACCGTTTGTGACATCACCTAAGACGCGTGGTCTGTGTCGACGCTATGCCTGGAGCCGCATCAGACCCGCGCCCGTTGGCTCGAAACCGCAACCATCGATGTAGAAGGGCCGCAGTTCGTCGTCGAAGTCGACATGCAGATACTCACATCCAGCGACAGCTGCGCCATCCCTTGCTGTGTGCACCAAGCCGACGCCAATGCGTTCGTGCCGTGCATCGACGGAGACCATTACGTCTTGGATCCAGGCGTGAACGAGCCCGTCCCACAGGACGTTGACGAACCCGGCGAGGGTTTCACCGTGACGGGCCGTGACCCAGCCCAAGCTGTGCCTCTGGGTCAGCTGCTGCCAATTCCACTCGGTCTCATCGAACACCCGAGTGCCGAAGGCGTCAGCGTGGAGTTCGTTGACTTCGCGGTTGGTGAAATGCCCGCGCCAGGTATAGGCGACGGTCGGAATAGCTGATGCCACTGAGCACTCCTCGGTTGGATGGCGCTCGCGCCAGGAGCTATGTCTACCCGGCGGCAGACTCTCCCACATGCTCGTAGGGTTCATTGGAGCGAGCTCGAGGTGGAAGCCTGACTGACGCGGACTGCTTCGTTTGCGACAAGCACGCCCAAGGATGGTCCGTGCCGGGTGGCATCATCCACGAGGATGAGCTGTTGTATGCCGGTCACATTCTCCCTCCCGACCTCACCGAGGTGTACCTCGGCTACCTGATCATCGAGCCCAAACGCCACGTCACCGGCCTAGGGGAATTGACCGACCAGGAAGCCGCCGGTCTCGGGGTGCTCATCAACAGTCTCGCGGCAACTCTCAAGGACAGCGAGGCTGCAGAGCATGTCTACAGCTTCGTGCTCGGCCACGACGTGCCCCACCTGCACGTCCACCTCGTCCCTCGCTACCCCGGCACGCCTCGTGGGTATTGGGGAGTGCGAGTGGGCCAGTGGCCTGACGCTCCTCGCGGCGCCATCGACGACATCACCGCAGTCTGCGACCGGCTCCGCCGGGCGCTCTCCACCATCTGAGCTCGAACGTGATGGCGCCGAACAATCCATCTCTGCGCGTATCGCTCCAGTGTCCGTGTGCTCTTCGAGGATTGCCCCGGAACGCGCGGTGCACCCCACCGGGACGTCTGCGCCAGCGGAGCGGATGCAACTACAAGGGTGGCGGGGGCGACACGCCCCTAGATAGTTCGTAGCAGCGATTCGAGCTTGGGGTCCAGCCGAGTCGGCGCCGGCGGGTATTCGGACCAATCAGGTTTCCGAAAGGTCAATTGTCCCCCTGGATCACCCTCGATTCGCCAGCCGTGCTCGTGAAGATATCGGTGGTGGTAGCCGCAGAGAAGGATCAGATTGTGGAGATCGGTGGTCCCGCCGTCGGCCCAATGTTTGATGTGATGACCGTGGAGCCAGTTCTTCCATTCGCACCCGGGGAAACGGCAGCCGCCGTCCCGATGGCAGAGTTGACGTCGCAGCCACCCGGGGATGGTCCGGGACCGTCGCCCCACACCGAGCACACACCGATCCGAGTACACCGCCATCTCCAGGATCGAGTCACATCCCAGCCGTCGAGCAGTTTCGGAAGCGACGACGGGGCCCAACTCGATCTCTGCCACACCTGAGGAGGCAGTCTCACTCAGAGCGTCGAGGTCGGCATGGATCGTCATCGGGATCGGGCGGCTGGTCTCGTCTCCCGTGGTCGAGCACAATTCCACCAAACCGTCGACAAGCCGCGCCGGGTAGGGATCGAGACGACCGGTCTCGGGGTTCAGCGGGACCTGGTCTGCTCTCTCCCGCAGCACCTTCGCCACCATCTCCAACTCGGCGCCGGGCATGCGGGCCGACATGTGACCTTCGACACCGTCCAGGCTGTGCTGGATGTAGAGGCGACGCCGCTCCCAGGCGGCCCTCTCGTCGTCTGAGCTGGGTGGGTCTGCGCGTCGAGCGGCACGATCCAGCGCGGCATTGGACAACCCGAGCAACTTTTCGATCAGAGATGCCTCGGTGCCCGGCGTGGCGATCTTGGAGATGGCATCGACCTGATCGAGTGAGAGCTCTCCCGCTGAGAATCTCTGCGTCAGCACGGGGAGATCTTGGAGGCGACGAGCGACCCGCACCAATTGGGCAGCCGTCGATCGGCGGATCCCGAAACGGGCGGAAATCCACTGCCCCGGGTCGGCGGCACCATCGGCGAGCCATTGATTCCGGTCTGCCACCATCAGCCATGAGCAGATCTGGGCGTCCAAGACGCTGGAGCCGGCGAACAGATTTCCCAAGACCTCGTCGACCTGATCGGCGGGATAGCTCTCCATCTCCATACACCTCAACGTACGAATCGAGTGTGACAAGAACGCCCTTTCGGAGGGTCGAATCTGAGAAATTCGTCGGCTCGCCAGGTCCCCGGGCGACGTTGAGCGAAGACGTTGACCGGGCCTATAATGGCCGCCGACAACAGGAGCGCTTTTTTAACCAGGTGGGCGCCTTCGGCACCCACCTGAATTGTTGTGGAGCAACGAAGCCGGAGCCGCGAATTGACGACCGTATCTGACATCTGGACGGTGGTGGAGCCCTATCTCGCCGCCGAGCGACTCGAGCTCGACGATCTCGAGTTGCTGGGTCGCGGCCCGGGCACCCTGCTCCGAGTGGTCGTCGACGGGGAAGGCGTGAATGTGGACCGTCTCGCCGATGTGTCTCGTGGTCTCTCTCGGTTGCTCGACAACGAGACCGCCCTCAGTGATGCATATCGACTCGAAGTGACCTCGCCGGGGCTGGAGCGGAATTTGCGCCGCCCCAGCCATTACTCCAAGTCGGTGGGCCGCGAAGTGGTGGTCAAGGTCGCCGACGGCGACAAGAAGGCCACCCTCCGAGGGGTTCTCTCCGACGCCGGGGAGAGCTCGTTCACCGTCGAGAGCGGGGACGAGCGATCGGTTGTCAACTATGAAGACGTCCTCGCCGCGAAAACCGTGTTCCGGTGGGAAAAGGCCCCCAAGCCGGGTCACTGAAGGAGAATCATGAAGCTCGACACGATGATGGAAGCCATCGAGGTCCTCGCCAGGGAGCGATCGGTGGCTGTGGACACCATCCTCGACGCGTTCGCCAACGCCCTGGTAGCCGCCTACAAGCGCAGCCCGGGGGCGGCGGAGGAGGCGCGCGTGACCATCGACCCCGATTCGGGCGAGGTCATCGTCTATGCCCAGGAGCTGGACGAGGAGGGCAACGTCGTCACCGAGTGGGAGGACACTCCGGAAGGTGAGGCCTTTGGCCGGATCGCGGCCCAGTCCTTCAAACAGGTCATGCAGCACAAGCTCCGTGAGGCCAAGCGTGAGCACGTCTTCGAGATGTATGACGGGCGCGAGGGCGACTTGGTCACGGGTCTGGTCCAACAGGTCGACTACCGGTCGGTGATCCTCGACCTGGGTGATGCCGAAGCCATCCTGCCCGGCTCGGAACGGATCCCGTTCGAGCGGCTGGAGCGTGGCAATCGGGTCAAGGCCCTGATCCTCGAGGTGCGCAACGAGGCAAAGGGAGCCCAGATCGTGGTCTCCCGGAGTCACCCCGACCTGGTCAGGAGACTCCTCGAGCTCGAGGTGCCCGAACTGACCGACGGGACGATCGAAATCGTCAACATCGCCCGTGAGCCCGGTCACCGGACAAAGATCGCCGTGATCTCCCACGACCCCAACGTTGATCCCAAGGGAGCCTGTGTCGGGGCGAGAGGGTCACGGGTCCGCCAGGTCGTCAACGAGCTACGGGGAGAGAAGGTCGACGTGGTGCAGTGGCGCGATGACATCGGTCAGTTCATCGCCGAGGCCCTGGGGCCGGCCAAGGTCAAGGAAGTCCACATCGACGAGGAGACGAAGACCGCCGATGTGGTCGTCTCCGACCATCAGCTCTCCCTTGCCATCGGCAAGGAAGGCCAGAATGCCCGTCTTGCTGCCCGGCTCTCCGGCTACAAGGTGGACATTCGATCCGACACCGAAGGCATCGAGGAAGTCGAGGAGACCTCCGAACCGGTCGTAGAAGCAACCGGCGATGAGACGACCGATCAGGTCGAAGCAGTCGTCAGCGAGCCCGTAGCCGAGGAGCCTGTAGCCGAGGAGCCGGAGCCGGTGGCTGATGAGCCCGTGGCCGAGAAGGGCGACACGGACATTGCGGCCACCGACGACGACGAGAACCAGGACGAAGAGAGCGAGTAGAGAGTTACAGCGTGAGGGTTTATGAACTTGCCCGTGACCTGGGCATGGACTCGAAGGAGCTCCTGACACAGGCCCAGGATCTCGGGATCGATGTGAAGACAGCCTCTTCGGGGCTCGACGACGAGTCCGCGGAGTTGCTGAGACTCGCCGTTGCCGGCGACCAACCCGAAGCCGCGCAAGCCGAGCCCGCTCCTGCCGAAGCCACGCCCTCCGAGCCCGTCGAATCCGATTTGGAGCCGGGCACCACAACCAGCGAGCCGGTGTCGGCCGAGGCGGAGCAGGAAGTCGAGATTGTCTCTATTCCTCTCGGCGCCACCGTGACCCAATTCGCCGAGGCGATCGGGATCACTCCGACCGACGTTGTCACCGAACTGCTGATGCGGGGCCAGCCGGTTGGAGTGGGCCAGGTGATGCCGGCCGACCTCATCGAGCCGGTGGCCGAGTCATTCGGCTTCATGGTCGACGTCGAAGGCGCTCCCCAGGCCCCGGCCGTTGCCGAGCGCCCGGTGTTCGACGACGCCGACTCCGATCTGGCTCTCCGGCCGCCGGTGGTCACCGTGATGGGTCATGTCGATCACGGTAAGACGACACTGCTCGACACCATTCGCAAGACCCGGGTGGTCGAAGACGAGAAGGGCGGGATCACCCAGCACATCGGTGCCTATCAGGTCGAGGTCAATGGTCATCCGATCACCTTCATCGACACTCCCGGTCACGAGGCCTTCACCGCCTTGCGGGCTCGCGGCGCCAACATCACCGACATCGTGGTTCTGGTGGTCGCGGCCAACGACGGAGTGATGCCCCAGACCGTCGAGGCCATCTCCCACGCCAAGGCAGCGGACGTCAAGCTGATAGTCGCGGTCAACAAGGTCGATCTGCCCGGAGCCGACCCGCTTCGGGTCAGGACCGAGCTGACCGAGCACGACGTCATCACCGAGGAGTTGGGTGGTGACGTGCCAAGCGTCGAGGTCTCGGCCCTCAATGGCGACGGTGTCGACGATCTGCTCGACGTGATCGACCTGATCGCGCAGCTCGAGGAGTACAAGGCCAACCCCGCCACCGAAGCATCTGGTGTCGTTGTCGAGGCCCAGGTGGAGCTGGGAAGGGGCCCGGTTGCCTCGGTGATCGTGCAACGGGGCACCCTGAACACCGGCGACTCCTTCGTGGCCGGGGCGGTTTCGGGACGGGTGCGAGCGTTGATGGACGACAGCGGGGGTCAGATAAAGACCGCAGGTCCCTCGACACCGGTTCAGATCATGGGTTGGGACGACGTTCCCGCGGCAGGCGACTTCTTCACGGTTGTGGAGAGCGATCGAGAGGCGCGCGGCATTGCCTCAGGTCGACAGGACGAGATGAAAGCCGCCAGTCACGCCATGCCGTCGGCCCGTGATCGTCTCCAGGGTCTGCTCGATCAGCTCCGATCCGAGGAAGCAACCCTGAATGTCATAGTCAAGGCAGACGCGCAAGGCTCCCTGGAAGCGCTGCGTGACTCGATACCCAAGATCGAGCGCGAAGGCGGGAAGATCCAGCTAGTCCACGGCGCCATCGGCGGGATAAACGAGAACGACGTCAGTCTGGCCGAAGTCACCAACTCGGTGATCGTTGGCTTCAACGTTCGACCTGAGCCGAAGGCGCGCAAGGCTGCTGAGCAAAGCGGCGTCGAGATCCGCACCTACGGGATCATCTATGAGCTCCTGGATGACATCGAACTGTTGCTGGTCGGCCAGCTCGCGCCTGAGGAGCATGAACAGGTCCTGGGGACGGCCGAGGTCAGGGCGTTGTTCAAGGTGCCCCGCGCCGGGACCATCGCCGGTTGCTATGTGGTCGAGGGAGTGGTTCAGCGTGGCGCCAAGGCGCGTCTGATCCGTGACGGGGTGGTGATCCATGACGGGATCATCTCGTCGCTGAAGCGGTTCAAGGACGATGTCAGGGAAGTCGCCTCCGGGTTCGAATGTGGCATCGGGTTCGAGAACTACAACGACATCAAAGAGGGCGACAGCATCGAGAACTACCTCATTCGTGAGGTAGCCCGCACCTGATGCGGGTCGCGGCCCTTAGGGTCGAGCTGCATCTGCCCAACCCGCAGTCCCTCAAGGAGAAGCGGGCGGTGCTCAGACCGCTGATCGAAGGGCTCAAACGTCTCGGGTCGTATAGCGTCGCCGAAGTCGCTCACCACGACCTCTGGCAACGGGTGACGCTCGGAGTGGCGATCGCCGCCCCGGACGGGGAGAGTCTGGCAGTGCAGATTTCCAAGGTCCGTGGCTACCTTGATCGTCAACTGGAGGCCGATGTGCTCGACGTGCTCATCAGGGAGTTGGAGGAACCGGAATGAGAGATCCGAGCCCGCGGATGCTCAAGGTCAACTCGACTCTCCGCCAGGTGATCGCCGAGCAAGTCGAGCGGCTCAGCGACTCGCGACTGGAGATGGTCTCGATCACCGGAGTCGACACCAGCCCCGACCTGCGTCACGCCATCGTCTACATCGACGTCCTGGGGCTCGGCGACAGCTCCGAAGCCATCGAAGCCTTGCAACGAGCTTCCAAGAGGCTGCAGGGCGCGATCGCCAGGCAGGTGAGGATGAAGTTCACACCGACCCTGGACTTCGCCGTGGATCCGGGTGTGCTCGGCGGGGAGAGAATCGATGCCATCCTCCGTTCGTTGGAAAGGAAAGACGAGTCGGATGATTGACCGATCCTTGGTGAACCGTGCGAGCGAGGCGATTGCAGGGAGCGATGAGCTTGCTCTGGCCTGTCATGTCGGGCCCGACGGCGACGCCCTCGGCTCGATGATAGGTTTCGGCCTGGCCGCCAGGAATGCCGGCAAGAAGGTGGTGGCCAGCTTCGGATCCCCCTTCATCGTCCCCTCCAATCTGGCATTCCTCCCCAGCGATCTGCTGGTGGCTCCAGCGGAGTTCCCCGCCTCCCCTAAAACCATGGTGGTGTTCGATGTGGGCTCGGCCGACCGCCTCGCCGAGCTCGGCTCGTCTGCCGGCAGGGCGGAACACCTGATCGTCATCGATCACCACGTGACCAACGACGGTTTCGGCGATATAGCTGTCATCGACCCGGAAGCAGCGGCGACCAGTGTGCTCGTGGCCGACCTCCTCGAAATCCTCAACTGGCCCCTGACCCCGGAGATCGCGACCTGTCTCCACACCGCCCTGGTCACCGATACCGGTCGCTTTCAGTACTCCAACACCACACCGTCGACATTGAGGCTGGCCGCGGACTTCGTGGCGGCCGGCGCCAAGCCCGCACAGATCAGCCAGAAGGTCTACGAGGAGGCTCCATTCGGCTACCTGAAGGCGGCAGGGGTGGCCTTGTCGAGGGCCAAGCTGGACCCGGAGCTGGGAATGGTGTCCACCGTGATCACCGAGACCGAACTGGAGGAGGCGGGTGTCGACTGGGGTGATATCGACAACCTGATGGACACCCTTCGTCTGACCACGGAGGCCGATGTCGCCGTGCTGGCCAAGGTGCACCCCGACAATCGAGTCAAGCTCAGCCTTCGCTCGAGAGGAGGCACCGACGTCGGCGCCCTTGCTGCCGAGTTCGGGGGCGGGGGGCATCGGCTTGCCTCGGGATTCACCTTCGAGGGCTCGGCCGACGATGCGATCGTTGAAGTGCGCAAGCGGATCGAGGCTCACCAGTGACGAAGGGATTCCTGGTCATCGACAAACCCGGTGGCATGACCTCCAGTGCCGTGGTCAAGGAGGTGCGTCGTGCCACCGGGATCAAAAAGGTCGGTCATGCCGGGACGCTCGATCCGATGGCCACGGGCGTCGTGGTAGTGGCGGTAGGACCGGTGACCAGGCTGATCCGGTTCATTCAGGAACAGCCCAAGGAGTACGTCGCCACAGCGAGGTTCGGCGTCGCCACGGACACCCTCGACGCTGAGGGGGCTGTCCTGAGCTGCCAGCCGATGCAATTCACCCAGGACGAGCTGGAGACGGTGGCGCAGCGGTTTGTGGGGACCATCCATCAGGTGCCGCCGATGGTCTCCGCCCTCAAGCACAAGGGTCGTCGTCTCTACGAGCTCGCACGCGCGGGCGAGGTGGTCGAGCGGGAGGCGCGTCCGGTGGAGATCTACGAGTTGGAGATCGGGCTCGTCGGCTCAGCGCCTTACCCTGACGTCGAATTTCGAGTCGTGTGCGGGAAGGGGACCTATGTCCGATCGTTGGCCGACGATCTGGCCGCTGCTCTGGGCGGTGCGGCCCATCTCATCGCCCTGCGCAGGACCAGGAGCGGCTCGCTGAGCATCGAGACCCATGGCCTGGCCATCGACGAGCTCGACGAGTGGCAGTCTCGTTTCCTGCACCCGTCCGACGCTCTCGGCGATCTGCCCGCGATCACGGTCGGTGCCGAGACGGCGAGGGGTGTTTGTCACGGTATGCGTTTTGTGGGTGGGGAGATGGTCGATGCGCCAGAGAACGCTCCGGTGCGGGTCCTCGACGAGGCGGGTGATCTGATCGCGGTCTATCGCCGTGAGGGCGATCAGGCCAGACCCGAGGTGGTGCTCGCCTCGTGAAGGTCCTCGACGGGCCATGGGTGAGCTGGCCACCACCATCAGAGCCCACCTCGCTGACGGTCGGCGTTTTCGACGGGGTCCACGTCGGTCATCGTCTGATCCTGGATCGACTCCGGTCCTCTCCCTACTCGACAACAGTGCTCACCTTCGATCCTCATCCGGCCGAAGTGCTGTCGCCCGGCACCAACCCGCGACTGATCACCACGATCGACGAGCGTCTCTTGCTGCTGGCAAACGAGGGAGTGACAACCGTCGGGATCCTGGACCTGGCGGAGATACGCCATCTCGACCCTTCACGGTTCGTCGTCGAAGTGCTGATGGGGAGACTGGGTGTCGGCGCGCTGATGGTGGGAAGCGACTTCCATTTCGGTAAGGATCGGGCAGGTGATGTGGCCTATCTGAGGAAAGCAGGGGGTCTGCATGGATTCGACGTCGAGGTCGTCGATCTGCTCGCGTCCGATGGCATCGTGTCGGCCACCAGGATCCGGACCCTGATCGAGGCCGGCGATGTCTCGTCTGCGTCCGCTCTGCTTGGATCGCGTTACCGACTGTCGAACACCGTGATCGGCGGTGAGAAGAGGGGAAGGGCTCTCGGATTCCCGACAGCCAACATGAGGCCTCCGCTCCGCAAGGTGATCCCCGGGCATGGCATCTATGCGGCCTATGCCCATGTCGATGGGGAAGCTCACCTGGCCGCGGTCAACGTCGGAGTCCGTCCCACCTTCGGTGACAGTGACTTGTTGATAGAGGCATATCTGCTCGACTTCGAGGACGACCTCTATGGGCAGTTGCTGACCCTCGAGTTCGTAGAGAAACTGAGACCGGAACTCGAGTTCGAGAGTGTCGACGCACTGGTCGACCGTATCAAGGAGGACGTGGCGACCGTGCGCCGGACGCTTGCACTGCCCGTTCCTGTCCCTGGAGGCGAGGGGAGATGAGCACCTTCGACGGTGGGCGCCACCCGATCCCGACCGGGATGCCGGTTGTGATCAAGGCGGGATCCTCGAGCCTGGTGTTGGAGTCCGGCGCCCTCGATTCCGAAGCTTTGCAACGCACGGTCGACCACGTCGCTGACATTCGCGACGCCGGCCATCCCGCGCTGCTGGTGTCCTCGGGTGCCGTGGCCGCCGGATTGCCTGCTCTCGGGCTTGACCGACGGCCGAGAGATGTGCCCGGCCTCCAGGCCGCGGCTGCGGTGGGACAGGGGTTGTTGATGGAGCGTTATGCGTCCCTGTTCAAGGAACGGGGGATGGTGGTGGGCCAGGTGCTCCTGACCAAAGACCTGTTCGCCAACCGTGCCCAGTATCTCCATGCGCGCAACGCACTGGAGCGGATGCTGTCGCTGGGCGTGGTCCCCATCGTCAACGAGAACGACGCGATAGTGGTCGACGAGATCCGTCTCGGCGACAACGATCGACTGGCAGCCATAGTGTCTCATCTCGTCTCCGCCGGCATCCTCGTTTTGCTGACCGACACCGCGGGGCTTTACACCGGCGACCCCAAGCTGATGGTCGACGTCGAGCTGCTGTCCGCCGTCCACTCGACGGACGTCGCCCTGGACCAGGTCAACGTGGGGAGGTCGGGCCCATTCGGGTCTGGAGGCGCGGCCACCAAGATCGCGGCGGCGCGGATGGCCGCATGGTCGGGGATTCCCACTGTCATCGCCGACTCGCGGGAGCAAGAGGTGGTGGCACGGGCGGTCGGCGGGGAGGAGATCGGTACCTGGGTCACACCTCATCCGGTGAAGCTTCCCGCCCGGAAGTTGTGGATCGCCTTCGGCCAGGCTGCCGAGGGAGAGGTGTCGGTCGACCTCGGCGCCACACGGGCGCTGCTCGATGACGGGAAGTCTCTGTTGGCGGTCGGTGTCACCTCGGTGGCGGGCGAATTCGCCGCGGAGTCTGCCGTCGAGGTGATAGGTGACAACGGCGCCATCATCGGCAAGGGCCTGGTGACGATGTCAGCTGATCAGATAAGGAAGTCCGTCGGTAGGCACAGCTCTGAGGTGGGGGGAGTGGTGATCCACAGAGACGACTTCGTCCTCCTGGCCAGAGGCGGCCCCGTCGCGGATAGGCTTACCACATGATCGATTTGATCGGCCAGCGAGCCCGGACCGCCTCACAGGAGCTGGCCCAAACCACCGGTGCGACGAGAAGGCAGGCGCTGCTGGCGATGGCCCAGTCGATCGCGGATGCCGGTTCGGCCCTCCTCGAGGCAAACGCCTTGGACATGGCCCAGGCTGAGTCGGAGGGAATCACCGGAGCCCTGTTGGACAGACTCCGGCTGACCGAAGCACGGATCGCCGGCATGGCTGCCGGTTTGCGCAGCGTGGCCTCGCTACCCGATCCAGTCGGGCGGGAGACCGGCGGCTGGGCCCTCTACAACGGTGTGAGACTCCACCGGATACGGGCTCCACTCGGCGTGATCGCCGTCATCTACGAAGCCCGTCCCAACGTGACTGCCGACGCCGCCGGCCTCTGCATCATGTCGGGCAATGCCGTGATCCTCCGCGGCTCCTCCTATGCATTGCGCTCCAATCAGTCGATCGCACTTGCCCTTCGCCAGGCGCTCACCGAGACCGGATTGCCGGCTGACGGTGTGCTATTGCTCGACGATACGAGTCGGGAGGCGGCTCGGTCTCTGATGCAGGCAACCCGATGGGTGGACCTCCTCGTGCCCCGCGGCGGTCCCGGCCTTATCGCGGCGGTCGAGGCCGATGCCACCGTTCCCACCGTGATCGATGGGGCCGGCAACTGCCACGTGTATGTCGACGCCGGTGCCGATCTCGACAAGGCCCTGGCGATCGTCATCAACGCCAAGGTGCAGCGACCCGGAGTATGCAACGCAGCCGAGACACTGTTGGTTCACGAGGCGGTAGCCGATCGCTTTGTAGTCGAGGCGGCCAAGGCTCTGATCTCCGAAGGAGTCGAGCTCCGGGGCGATGAGCGTTCGAGAGACCTGGTCCCTGACATGGTGCCGGCGTCCGAGTCTGACTGGGCAACCGAGTACCTCGACCTGGTGATGGCGGTTCGAGTGGTCCCCGACCTCGGGACTGCCATCGAACACGTGCGTCGTTTCGGGACCGGCCACACCGAAGTGATCGTCACCGAGGACCGGGTGGCTGCCGATCGGTTCGTCGCCGCTGTCGACAGCGCCGTCGTCGGGGTGAATGTCTCCACCCGATTCACCGATGGCGAGGAGTTCGGCTTCGGCGCCGAGATCGGCAACTCGACTCAGAAACTCCACGTCCGAGGACCAATGGGTCTGGAGTCCCTTACCAGCGAGCGCTACGTGCTCTATGGTGATGGCCAGGTGCGATGACGGGAGGGCAAATGGGCGTTGGGTTGGTTGCGGTTAGAAAAGGCGATGCTGCTAGAGTTCCCGGTGTTCCCCTTTATCTATTCGGGTTTTGCGCGTAATGAAGACAACCACCGAGATCGTTGCCGAGTACGGGACGCATGAGAGCGACACCGGTTCGCCGGAAGTGCAAGTCGCCCTCCTCAGTGATCGAATCAGTCATCTGACCGAGCACCTTCGCGAGCACAAGCACGACCATCACAGTCGGCGTGGGCTCCTGATGATGGTCGGCAAGCGGCGTCGTCTCCTCGATTACCTCCGCAGGGAGGACGTGGAGCGCTACCGGGCCCTGATCGCAAAACTGGGTCTGCGACGCTGATACAATCTTCATGTGGGAGTGGGTTCGCCTGTTCCCCGTGTCGAGGGTCCCTGTGCCCTACAAACCAGGGGGATTCCCGCCTATCAGGTGAGGATCCAAGCCACACGAGCCCTACCGGTTGTCAGTGGCGATGTCTCGGCTCCCATCTGAGACATGACCACTGCCAACGGGTTGGCTCCCAATGACAAGGAGCACTTAGTGCCCGAAATCTCCGTAACGGGGACCATCGGCGGCAAAGAGTTCGTCCTGAGCACCGGCAAGCTTGCCGGTCAGGCGGACGGCGCCGTGGTCGCCCGACTCGGCGGTACCGAAATGTTGGTAACCGCCACAGCAAACAAGAAGATCCGTGAGGGAGTCGATTTCTTCCCCCTCACCGTCGACTTCGAAGAGCGCATGTATTCCGTGGGCAAGATCCCCGGATCGTTCTTCCGTCGTGAAGGCCGGCCCTCGGAGCAAGGAATCCTGACCTGTCGACTGATCGACAGGCCTCTCCGCCCTTCGTTCGCCGAGGGGTATCGCAATGAGACCCACGTCGTCGTGACGACCCTGGCGGTCGACCAGATCAACCCGTTCGATGTCGTCGCCCTCAATGGCGCCTCGGCGGCTCTTGCCGTGAGCCCGATCCCGTTCGAAGGGCCGATCGGCGGTGTCCGACTCGCCCTGAAGAAAGGCGAGTGGGTTCCCTTCCCGACCGAGGAGGACCTCGACGAGTCTGTCTTCGAGTTGGTGGTCGCAGGCGGCCGCAACGCAGAAGGTGGGATCGACATCATCATGGTGGAGGCCGGCTCCACGCCCAACGGGCTGCGGATGATCGCCGCTGGAGACTCTCCCTCGGACGAGGCGACCGTGGTGCAAGGTCTCGAGGATTCGAAGGCATACATCGGCCAGCTCATCGACCTTCAGAATGAGCTGATCTCACAGGTGACCAAGACCGAGATCGAATGGCCCAAGGTCGTGGATTACTCGGATGAGATCTACGCCAGGGTCGCTGCCATTGCCGAGCCGAAGCTGGCATCCGTGGTCACCATCGCCGACAAGCAGGAGCGAAACCTGGCCCAGGAGGACGCCAAGGAGGCGACCCTGGCCGAGCTCGGGCTGGCGGAGGACGATGAGGAGGGGCTGGCCCAGGCGTCGCGCGCCTTCAAGTCGCTGCTCAAGGACATGATGCGTCGTCGTGTCGTGGAAGACGGAATCCGACTCGACGGGAGATCCGCGGACGAGATACGGCCAATCACCGTCGAAGTCGGCGTGGTGAAACGCACCCACGGCTCGGCGCTCTTCCAACGGGGCGAGACCCAGGTCTTGAACCTGACCACGTTGGGCATGCTCAGGATGGAGCAGATGCTCGACACCCTGGCTCTGGAAGACTCCAAGCGGTTCATGCATCATTACAACTTCCCGCCGTTCTCCACCGGCGAGGCCGGCTTCATGCGGGGCCCCAAGCGCCGCGAGATCGGTCACGGTGCTCTCGCCGAAAAGGCGATTCACCCGATCGTCCCCACCGAGGAAGAGTTCCCCTACGCCTTGCGTCTGGTCTCGGAGGTCCTGTCCTCCAACGGCTCGACCTCGATGGCGTCGGTCTGTGCCTCGTCGCTGTCTCTCATGGAGGCCGGGGTGCCCGTCACCGACGCGGTGGCCGGGATCGCCATGGGCCTGATCCATCGTGACGGCAAATACGTCACGCTCACCGACATCCTCGGCGCCGAGGATGCCCTCGGTGACATGGACTTCAAGGTGGCCGGGACCAAAGACGTGATCACCGCGCTCCAGCTCGACACCAAGTTGGAAGGTCTCCCCTCGGAGGTCCTGACCACGGCGCTCGATCAGGCCAGGGTCGCCCGTCTCTTCATCCTCGAGAAGATGAACGCCGTCATAGCCGAGCCACGGGCGGAGATGAACGAGTTCGCACCACGCATCGAGTCGATCGAGATCCCCAAGGACAAGATCGGCGAGGTGATCGGGCCCAAGGGTGCCGTGATCCGCGAGCTCGAGGAGCAGACGGGTGCCAAACTCGAGATCGAGGAGACCGACGGCAAAGGCATCGTTCGCATCGCCTCAGCCGACGGTGAGGCCCTGGCTGCGGCCAAGGAGCGGGTGATGCAGATCGCTTTCCCGCCCGAGGTCGAGCTGGGCACCGAGTACGAGGGCAAGGTGGTCAACATCACCAAGTTCGGCGCATTCGTCAACATCCTCCCCGGGCGTGACGGGTTGCTTCATATCTCACGTCTCGACGGCTCGAAGCGGGTCGAGAACGTCGAGGATTATCTGAGCGACGGCCAGCTGCTCAAGGTACGTGTCCGCGAGATCGATCGGGGCAAGGTGAGTCTCGAACTGGTGGAGGCGCTCGAAGGCGCCACCCTGCCCGACTCCGGCGCACCGAGCCAGGGCTCTGGTGGGCGCCGGGAGGGCGGCGGCCGCGACGGCGGTGGCCGCGACGGTGGTGGCCGCCATGGTGGCGGTGGCGGCGAGCGCGGAAGTCGCGATCGTGACCGGGGCCGAGGCGATCGTGGAGGTCGTGACCGCAACCGGGAGAGCACCAGCAACGAGCCGACACAGCCGGCCGCCGGTGGTGAGCGTCGCCGGGTTGCCCAGAGTTTCGACGAGGTGTTCGACGACAAGGGCAACAGGTAATCCCAACCGGATTCGTCGGCAAGGGACGGGGCCGGTGCCCCGTCCCTTGCCCTTTGTGGGCATACAATCCGATTGGTCATCCGCGATAGAGGTTTTGAATTGGCGGTTGTGACAAGTGGGACCGTGCAGATGCGCGGGGAGCCGGGCCCGGGAGCTCATGTGGAAGTCCAAGCGGAGGGGACGCGACTTCGACTCCTCTCCGGCGCTGAAGTGGTCGGGGAGTGGGACATTGGCTCCATCGGCATCCAATCACTCAACGACGGCTTCGCGGTGAGGGCAGAAGGGGAGGAGTTCGTCCTCAGGACTGACGATGATGCAGGAATCGCCCGGGAGATCGGGATCGCAACCGCATCGCCCCGAATGGCGCGCAGTATGGCAGCTGCCCAGGATGCCGAGGCGGGTGCTTCTCCACCGGGGCTCGAAGGCGCGAGGTCAGGCATCGGTTCGATCGTGTTTGCGCTCGCCGGGGTGCTGGTGCTCTCCGGTGGCTTCTTCCTCAGGGAGGATCCGACACTCAGCGCAGCGAACCGGACCACGGTCGAGGGCCTCCAGGCCGGTGGCCGATTCTGGTTCGCCTTCGTCCTCGGTGGCTTGATCATGATCGGAGTCGCCTTTGTGCTGGCCCTGGGCACCCGGTGGGCCCGGTTCGCTGCCGTCATGGCTCTTGTGGGGCTGGTCCTGCTCTTCGGGCTCGCCGCCCAGGGCGCCACTCCGGAGACGGACTCGCTGCTGGCATACGGGTTCATCGCGGGCGGCATCGTGGTCGGTGTGGCCGTGCTCTTCGCCGGCAGTCTCGGCGAAGACGACTAGGTCGGGGCACTAGCCACTGGAAGATCGGTAACTTCGGGTTGTGCCGGAGTTGCCCGACATCGTGGTTTACCTCGAGGCTCTCGAGAGACGTGTCTTGGGGGAGACGGTCCGTGGTGTTCGAATCGCTTCCCCTTCGGTTCTGCGCACCTACGACCCGCCCTATGACGAGCCGGTCGGATCCCGAGTCAACTCTTTGCAAAGGGTGGGAAAGAGAATCGTCTTCGGGCTCGACAACGACTTGTTCATGGTCGTCCATCTCATGGTGGCGGGCCGTCTCCGCTGGGAGCCGCCGGGGAAGCCGATCCCGAAGAAGGTTGGTCTAGCCGCGATCGACTTCGATACCGGGTCGCTGATTCTCACCGAGCAGGGCACGAAGAAACGCGCCGGTATCTGGTTGACCAGGGGCCGGGAAGGGGTGACGGTGCTCGACCGTGGGGGAATCGAGCCGCTCGAGATCGATTCCGAGGGCTTTGCCACTGCTTTGAGGAAGGAGAATCGGACCCTGAAGAGGGCTTTGACCGACCCCCGAATCTTCTCCGGCATCGGGAATGCATACTCGGACGAGATTTTGTGGAGTGCCCGACTGTCGCCCGTGAAGAGAACCTCACAGATGACCGACGTCGAGGTCGAGCGGCTGCACCGTGCGGTGGTCGAATCGCTGAACGACTGGACCCAGAGGCTTCGTGACGAAGTTGGAGAGGACTGGCCGACCAAGGTGACCGCCTTCCGGGAAGACATGGCGGTTCACGGCAAGTTCGGTGTGCCCTGCCCTCGATGCGGGTCGAAGGTGCAACGCATCGTGTACGCAGATAACGAGACGAATTACTGCGCGACCTGCCAGACGGAGGGAAAGCTTCTCGCCGACCGCTCGCTCTCCCGTCTCCTCAAGGACGACTGGCCCCGGACGTTGGAGGAGTTGGAAGAAGGGACCGTCTGAGCGCAGCTGTTGTCCCCCCTCGACGCGCTCACTTCGTTCGCTGGCGTCCGCCCCCCCGTCCCTTTGATTATCGAACGTATGTTCGATATGATGGAGTGCCCGACCGCGGAGTCAGCTTGGGCATCGGAACAGTCGCATCTCTTCTCGATCAGGAGAGGCGAGAAGAGGGCTATCTCCATCTCCAGCCCGGCCGGGTCACCGAGTTGCTCGGTCTTCCCGGGACCGGGCTGACCCGTCTCGGTTTGAGACTCCTGGCCACACCATCACTGACCGGGCCCGTGGTGGCCCTGGACACCCGGAGGTGGATTTCGCCAGAGGCGGCCTGGGAGACGGGTGTGATCCCGGAGAACCTGATCATCGTGCGCTGTGATCAGCCTCAGATCTGGCCCAAGGTCACTGCCGCCTTGCTCGAAGGAGTCCGTGCCCTCTACGCCGAGGTGCCGGTGGGGGCGAAAGAGCAGGATCTTCGTCGTCTGGCTGCATTGGCGAGGGCCAGGAAAGTGGCGGTGGCGATGCGGCCAATGGGTAATGGCCTGCCCTCCGGGGTAGCGCATCTCCGGCTGAGGGCCCTCGGTGTCACCTGGGAGGGGGCCGACCAGGGCCATGGTCAGTTACGAAGAAGACGTCTGATGCTGGAGGCGTCAGGGAAAGGCGCGGCCGGTGTGACCCGGCGATTCGAGGTGGAGGATGAAGGTTCGCACGTTGTGCGTGTGGTTTCCCATGTGGTCCCTGGGGAGGCCAGACGCGCCGTCGGATGATCCGTTGCTGATCGTCGACGACCGTGTCACCGGGGCGACCAAAGAGGTTCTGGCTGCAGGGGTGGCTCTTGGAATGCCCCGACGCGAGGCAGAGGCCCTGGCGCCTTTCGCCACGGTCCTGATCCGTGACCAGGGAGAAGAGTCCAGACGCTTCGAGCCCGTGGTCGAGGCCATCGAGGCCCTGATTCCCCGGGTGGAAGTGGTCTCACCCGGGTTGGTGTTCGTCCCGATCTCCGGGGCTGTCCGCTTCTACGGGGGCGAGGTCGTCCTGGCCGAGCTAGTGGAAAAGGAGATGACCAGGTTGGTTGGCCAGGTTCGGGGTGGGCTGGCTCTGGTCGGGGTAGCCGACGGGCCGTTTGCCGCCAGGTGGGCTGCAATGACCGCCGATGCCGGTCGGCCCAACATCGTGGACGACACTATTGGGTTCATCTCCCGCCTCGACCTTGCCGCGCTCAGGGAGAGCCTCAACGCAGACGAGTTGATCGACACGTTCCGCTGGCTCGGAGTATCCACACTGGGGGACCTGGCCCGCCTGCCCCGGGAGGCCCTGGCTACCCGGTTCGGGAACCCCGGTCTGCTTGCCCACCGGTTGGCCAGCGGTGAGGACCGGTTGGTCGATTCCCGGGAGATCCCGGCCGATCTCGCGGTAGACGCCAGTTTCGAAGAGCCCCTGGAGAGCCTCGATGCCGTTGCCTTTGCCGCTCGTGCCCTGGCCGAACGGCTCCTCAAAGGACTGAGGGCTTCGGGAATGGCACCGCATCGGGTCTCGGTCCTGGCGGAGGCGGCGGCTGGTGGGCCACGAGAGCGAATCTGGCGTTCGGCCGATCCTTTCACCGAGAAGGCCCTGTCCGATCGGGTGTGGTGGCAATTGAGAGCGTGGGTGGAGTCGGGAGGCATCCCCGGGGGGATATCCCGGTTGCGCATCGCTCCTGCCGACCTCTCCGATGAAGGAAGACAATTGGGTCTGCTCCAGGACGAAACCTCCAGGATCGAAGCCGAGCGAGCGCTGGCCAGGGCCCAGGCCCTGCTCGGCCCCGATGGCGTCCTTCAAGGACGGGCCCAAGGCGGTCGTATGCCACAGGAGCGGGTCGCCTGGTCACGCTGGGGTGAGCCACCGGTCGACCAGGAACGAGACCCTCATGCTCCCTGGCCTGGGGCAACACCATCGCCCAGCCCGGCCTTGGTCCCTTCCCGGCTACGGTCGTTGGAGGTGGAGTGGGACGACGGGATGCCCACCCGGGTCCGGCTGGCGACTCGATGGGAGCCGGTGCTCACCTGGAGCGGGCCATGGCGTCTCAGCGGTCGTTGGTGGACCGGGGAGAGCGACGCTGATCGCTACCAGTTGGTCACCTCGGTTGGTGCGTTCCTGTGTGTGGTGACGGAAGGGAGGGCCTACCTGGCCGGGGTCTACGACTGATGTCCGTCCCCGTCGCCCCTGTCAGGGGAACGGCGAGGCCCTCAACGGATTGCCCGGTTGGCGCTTTCTGCGGCGGCCTTCTTCTCCTTCTTCGATTGGCGCTTTTGCTTCAGGTCCTTGGCGGCGGCCTTCTTGGTGCTCCGACCACCTTTGTCCTTATTGGCCATCACGGTGCCTCTCTCTGGGCTGGGATCGTTGACGATCCACACTCAGTCTGTCATTTCACGCGCTCTATGACCATAGGTGGCGCGCTGCCGGGTTGAGGCGAGATCTCAAACCCCGCTCACTGCGCCTCCCATCTCGAGCACGCGGGTCGAGATGACCTCCCTGACCTGGTCGCGCAGGTCACCCGTATCGGAATGGCTCAGGCCTTCCGTTTCGATCGGCTTGTCCAGGACCACCTTGATCCGGCCGCCCCGGATCAATCGCCGGCCCGGTGGCCACGCCTCGTAGGAGCCGTGCAAGGACAGGGGGAGCACGGGGAGCTGGGCAGAGATGGCCATGGTGAAGGCACCCTTCTTGAACGGCTTCATGACCCCATTGCGGGGACGCGTCCCTTCGGCGTAGATGATCAGGCTCCGCCCTTTGTCGATCAGTTCCTTCGACTGCCGGTTGACCTCAGCGTGTACTGCACCCCTGGCTTCGCGGTCGACTTCGATGATCCCCACCGTTCTCATCCCATGAGCGAATATCGGGATACGGAAAAGCTCCTTCTTGGCGAGGAACCGGATTGGAAGCGGCACCGCGAGGAGACACGCCATGATGTCGAATGCCGACAGGTGGTTGGCCACCACCACATACGACCGGTCGGGGTCGATGTTCTCCCGACCGTCGACTTCGAGTCGGGTCCCGGATGTGATCAGCCAGATTCGGCACCAGCCCCGAATGATGCGCTCGATAGCAGGCGAGGTGTTGTTGAAGACGGCGATCACCACGATCACGGCGACGGAGACGATGGTGGCGACGACGCCCGCGACAACAGTTAGAGCAGTTCTCGGGATGTCGATCAGCCAACGCATCCCGCGACGTTAGTGAGCGCCCTTTAGCCTTGTCCGACATGGGCAAAGCTTCTCTTCGCGTCTCCATGCGCTCCCAGGGCCCGGTCGGGTCGGATGTGAGCGGGAAGATCGGCAACGGTCTCTTCCAGTGGCTGTCGCCACGGCTGCCGGGCACGATATCGGCCTTTTTGCCGATGACGGGTGAAGTGGATCTTCAGCCGCTGATGGGGCGTCTGCCGGGTTGGCGTTGGGTGTTGCCCCGGGTCGAGCCGGATCGTTCGCTCACTTTCCGCGACGCCGGGTTGCCCAGGGAGACTCATCCGTTTGGCATGGACCAACCGGTCGGCTCAGGGCCGATCATCCCGATCCACGAGATCGACGTGTTCCTTGTCCCTGGCCTTGCCTTCGACCTCGGAGGCGGCCGGCTCGGAAACGGTGCCGGGCACTACGACAGGATTCTGAGCCAGGCCCGCCACGACGCCGAAAGCATCGGGATCGCACCGGCCGCGCGGGTGGTCGAGACAGTGCCTACCGAGCCTCACGACGTTCGTGTCGGCTGGCTCGCCACTGAGGCTGGAGTGGTCAGCTGCCCGCCCAGTGCGTGACGCGGTCCATCGACAGGAAGATGGCTGGGCCGGTCGGCGGAGCGTCCCGGTACTGGTGGTACTTGGTGGCGAGGGCGGCGCGTGCCCTCTCCCATCGACCTCCCTCCCTTTCGACACTCGCCATGCCATCGACTCTCACCCACCACAGCGCCGACCAGTCTTCGTCGTACCCGTCCACCAGGAGGCAAGCCTCGGGTGTTGTCTCCACGTTTCTCAATCGCTGCAGGTCTTGGGTCTTCTTTGGCTTGTGGTCGATGATGTGAACCACGCTGTCGTCTGTCACGGCGAAGGTGACCGCCACCACATGAGGGCGGCCGTCGGGCACGACCGAGGCGAATCTGCCCACACGTGCCCCTTGAAGCCGGTCGAGCGCCTCAGCCCGGTCCATGAGCCATGGCGAGGAGCGGCTCGATAGTCCGCCAAGTCAGATTTGCCCAGCGCTCGTGCCCCGCCGCGCTGACGTGGAACAGGTCGGGCGACCACAGATTCCGATCCTGATACCAGATATCAGGGTTGTCGGAGCGGTGGTCGATGACATGCGCCCCGTACCTCGCCGCCACTATCTCATGTACACGATTGAACCGCGCCGAGCGTCTGGACATCATGTTGCGCAACGGCGGGTGGAGCCGCGGGATGGTGCCCAGGTCGCCTACCCCGCTCATGATCACCAATGCGCCCGTGTCGGCCAGGGCTGCGATGAGCTCGTCGAGCTGGCTCTCGAAGGCTCCCAAGCTCACGCCTCTGATCGCGTCGTTGGCACCAACCGAGACGAGCACCAGATCAGGGCCGAATGCCAGGGTGTGATCCAGCTGGCTCTCGATCAGATCGGCCGCCTTCGACCCACCGACCGCGTACGACTGCAATGTCACATGACGGGTCTCGGCCAACCGGCTGCACACTCGGGACACCCAGATCTCCTCGGGGCCGGCCACTCCCGGAGCAGTCACCGAGGAGTCACCGATCACTGCTACCCGTATTGGTGGGAGATGTGGCTCTCCGAATGCCCCGGACGGGTCGAATTCGGCGAACCGGGGGGTAGGTCGAAGCATTGCATAGACGGCCTCGGCTCCGATGATGACGGCCCCGGCGGCGACTCCACGTTTCAGCAGTCGGGGAACCATCGGTCCACTCTGCATGGTTGGCTCGTCAGGAGCCGGTGGCGTCCTGAATTCGGGCCTTGAGCCCGTACCTTCCCTCACGACCAGTGAGGTCGACTACGGCTCCTGCGGCGTCGGAGAATGCGGATGGGTCGTCGGGAAAGAACTCGAAGTTGTCGCCCTCGATCTCAAAGGCAAACCGGTAGATCGAGGTGCGCATGATGTCCATGTTTGTCAATCGCCACGACCCCATGTGCCGTCTCCCCGCGACGATACGAAGCCTGTCATCGTCGATTTCCACGGTCACGACGGTGGGCTCCAGTTTTGGCCCCTGCAAACGCCCTAAGTAATAAGCCATCCCACGGGTCAATGTAGTCGTTCCGTCGGATAGTGAACAGGGGGAATTCGCCCAAACCGGGGTTACAGTTTGAGTTAGTCCATCGGAAGGGATGCATGACGGACGCGTCCGCCAATTCGCGGCCAAGTCTCCACAACAAGGTCCGGTTCGTCACCGCAACCACCCTGTTCGACGGTCATGACGCCTCGATCAACATCTTTCGCCGCATCCTTCAGGCCTCAGGTGCCGAAGTCATACATCTCGGGCACAATCGAACCGGGCTCGACATTGTTGAGACCGCCATCGAGGAGGATGCTCACGCGATTGCGGTGACCTCCTATCAGGGTGGTCACTTGGAGTTCTATCGGTACCTGCGGGACCTTCTCGTCGAGAGGGATGCAACCCACATCAGGCTGTTCGGTGGGGGTGGAGGCACCATCCTCCCGACTGAAGGCCAGGAGCTCATGGATTACGGCATCACCAAGATCTACTCGCCTGATGATGGGCGCGAGTTGGGGTTGCAGGGGATGGTCGCCGACATGCTGACCCGGTCCGATTTCGCCACGGGTGAGCTGGACGACGACCTCGATCTCGACGAGCTCGGAGCCGGGAACACGAGGCTGGTTGCAAGGCTGATCTCGGCCGCCGAGAACTACGCCGAGAAATACCCCGACGTCTTCGAGCGGGTCGAGAGGAAGGCGAAGAGCACTACGACACCGATCGTGGGGGTGACCGGGACCGGAGGCTCGGGCAAGTCGAGCCTGGTCGACGAGATGGTCCGGCGACTGCTGATGGACTTCGACGACCTGAGGGTTGCGGTCATATCTGTCGACCCTTCGAAACGGCGCTCCGGCGGCGCTCTTCTCGGTGATCGGATACGGATGAACTCGTTGCCCCATCCCCGGGCCTACATGCGTTCGATCGCCACCCGTCAGGCCAATCTCGCCCTCTCGCCTCACATCCCTCATGCGTTGAACGTGGTGAGGGCCGCAGGGTTCGACCTGGTCATCCTGGAGACATCGGGTATCGGCCAGTCCGACACCGAGATCGTCGACTTCTCGGACGTATCCGTCTACGTGATGACTCCTGAGTACGGAGCGGCCACACAACTTGAGAAGATCGACATGTTGGACTTTGCCGACCTGGTAGCCATCAACAAAGCGGACAAAGAGGGCGCCCTCGACGCATTGCGGGATGTGCGCAAGCAGTACAAGCGAAACGCGATGGTCTTCGAGGCCGACGACGAGTCCCTGCCCATTCATCTCACGGTCGCCTCCGATTTCAACGACCCGGGCACCAACCGCTTCTACCAGGCGCTGGTGGCTGCGTTGTCCGAGCACGGTCTCGAGCTGGAGTCGAGCCTCGACCTGCCCATCAGCGACGAGGCGAAACAACACGTGGTGCCGCCAGAGCGGACCCGTTACCTCGCCGAGATCACGGAAAAGATCCGCGACTACGACTCGTGGGCGGCCACCCAGTCCGATATCGCCGACATGCTCTACAGGTTGCAAGGAGCAGGTGAGACCGGGGTGGAAGTGGCAGAGATGGTGGCCGAGACCTACGAGAGACTGGATCCCGAGAATCGCCGTCTTCTCGAGCGTTGGGAGTCGATGATCGCCGAATACTCGGGAGCTGAGTTCATCTACCTCGTGCGAGGAAAAGAGGTCAGAGTTCCTCTTCGCCAGGAGTCTCTCAGCCACACCCCGATCCCCAAGGTCGCCCTTCCCCGCTACCGGTCCTGGGGGGATCGTCTGCAATGGCTCCTCCAGGAAAACGTGCCCGGAGAGTTTCCCTTCGCTGCCGGGGTCTACCCGTTCAAGCGTGCCCTGGAGGACCCGGCCCGGATGTTCGCGGGTGAGGGCCCACCCGAGCAGACCAACCGGCGATTCCACTACCTCGCTGCCGGCCAACCGGCGATACGTCTTTCGACGGCCTTCGACTCGGTGACCCTGTACGGGGAGGATCCCCACGAACGCCCCGACGTCTATGGCAAGGTGGGCAACTCCGGCGTGTCGATCGCCACTCTGGACGACGCCAAGAAGCTGTACTCGGGCTTCGACCTGACCGACCCCGCCACCTCGGTATCGATGACCATCAACGGCCCGGCCCCGATGATCCTGGCCTTCTTCATGAATGCCGCCATCGACCAGGCGTGCGAGACCTATATCTCCAACAACGGGTTGTGGGAGGAGGTGGAGGCCAGAGTCGACGAGATCCTCGGCGACGGGGCCCGGCCTCAGTATTGGGGTGATCTCCCTCCTGCCAGCGACGGGCTTGGTCTTCGCCTGCTCGGCGTCACCGGGGACCAGGTCCTGCCGGCCGAGGTCTATGGAGAAATCCGAGCCGAGACCGTGTCACGGGTCAGGGGCACGGTCCAGGCCGACATCCTCAAGGAGGATCAGGCTCAGAACACCTGCATCTTCTCCACCGAGTTCGCGTTGCGGATGATGGGAGACATCCAGGAGTGGTTCGTCGACAATGACGTGAGGAACTTCTACTCGGTGTCGATCAGCGGCTATCACATGGCCGAGGCGGGAGCCAACCCGATCACTCAACTCGCCTTCACGCTGGCCAACGGATTCACCTATATCGAGAACTATCTGGCACGTGGGATGGACATCGACGACTTCGCCCCCAACCTCTCCTTCTTCTTCTCCAACGGGGTGGACGCCGAGTACGCAGTCATCGGGCGGGTGGCACGCAAGATCTGGGCCAAGGCGATCAGGCACAAGTACGGGGGCAACGACCGGTCCCAGAAGCTGAAGTACCACGTTCAGACGTCGGGCCGATCACTTCACGCCCAGGAGATCAGCTTCAACGACATCCGGACCACGCTTCAGGCGCTCTACGCCATCTACGACAACACCAACAGCCTTCACACCAATGCCTATGACGAGGCGATCACCACTCCCACCGAGGAGTCGGTGCGACGTGCCCTGGCCATCCAACTGATCATCAACCAGGAATTGGGCCTCTCCAAGAACGAGAATCCCCTTCAGGGCAGCTTCATCGTCCAGGAGCTGACCGATCTGGTGGAAGAGGCGGTGCTCGCCGAGTTCGAGCGAATCAACAGCAGGGGGGGAGTGCTGGGAGCCATGGAACGGCAATATCAGCGGACCAAGATCCAAGAAGAGTCCCTCTATTACGAGCAGCTGAAGGAGTCTGGCGCCTACCCGGTGGTCGGTGTCAACACCTTCATCTCGAAGACCGGCTCACCGTTCGTCGTCCCCGAAGAGCTGATCCGGTCCACCGACGCGGAGAAGGACCGTCAGATCAGCAACGTGCGAGCTTTCCAGGAGCGCAATCGCCAGGCAGCCGAGAAGTCGTTGGCCTCACTTCAGGAGGCGGCGATCGCCGGCGAGAACGTATTCGCACAACTGATGGAGACCGCCAAGGTCGCCTCGCTGGGACAGATGAGCAACGCCCTCTACCGGGTCGGCGGCCAGTACCGCCGCAACATGTGAACCTCAGCCCGGGTAGCGCACTGTGATATCGCCATTCGACGTGCCCAGGTCGATGGTCTGGCCAGCATCGGGATCGGTCCTGATCCCGACGTCGACCACGCCATTGGATGTCGACGTGATCACGGCATAGGGAGATGAGTCGTCGGGAAGGGTCACTTCGATCTCGCCGTTGCTGGTCGATACCTCGACCGATGTCGGCGGTCGGGTGAAGTCCAACCTCACCCGACCGTTGCTTGTCGATACCTCCAGGTCTGTCGAGAGCAGGCCTGTCCCTGTGATCGCTCCGTTGGAAGTGCGGGCCGACACGGTGGAGGCAACCCCGTCGAGCTCGATGGCGCCGTTGCTGGTGGTCACGTCGACGACCCCCTCCAGACCCTCGATGGTGATCGAGCCATTGGTGGTGCTGCCGGTGACGGTGGTGCCGACAGGCACCGAGATGTGGTGCTCGCTCCGGCAGCCGAAGCCGAAGATGAATGGGCAACGCTGGCTCAAGGTCAGGATGTCGTCTCTCTGCTCCGCGCTGGTGCTCCCTCCGAATAGTCCGGTGGTGTAGCGCTTCTCGACGTGCACCTCATCGGTATCGCCCGCCGTCACCACCACCGGGCCATTGCGAAGATCGAGCGCCAAATCGGCCACACCGGTGTAGATGTCGGTGGCTTCTTCCATGCTGGCGCTGCTGAAGACCCTGAGCAGAGCCGTGACACCGATCACCAGGATAACCAGTCCGATGACTATCCGGATGATGCTGCCGCTGCCGGTTCCGTCAGTCCGAGTGGTGGTCATCTGCCGTCAGATTAGATGGGATGGGGCGCCCGGGACCGGGCCGGGTCGATCATTGCCCGAGCCGGTATTGCGCTGCCCTGGCATGAGCTTCCAGCCCTTCGAGCCGGGCAAGGTGCATGGTGTCTTCGACCAGCTTCGTGGGGTCATCGACCCGGGACCATGTCGGGGACCGGAGAAAGGTGAGCACCGAGAGCCCGGATTGGAATCGGGCCCCGCCTGCAGTCGGCAGCACGTGGTTTGGGCCCATCCCATAGTCGGCAAATGTCTCCGCGCTGCTTTTGCCGACGAAGACCGATCCATATGAGGCCAGCGACCCGACCAGATCGTCAGGGTCTTCGACGTGGAGAGCAAGGTGCTCGGGTGCGATCTGATCCGAGACCCGAGCCGCATCGGCGAGCGAGTCGACGACGAGGGCAAAGCCATTCTCGAGAGCCGCGCTCGCCGTCGCCGAGGTGGGAAGATCGGAGAGCTGGCCGGTGATTGCGTCTTCCACCTGCTCGAGAAGGAGCTGGCTGGTCGTGATCAGAATCGGCATCGCCTCCGTGTCGTGCTCGGCTTGCGCCAACAGGTCGGCCGCGACGAGGATCGGGTCCGCCTGGTCGTCGGCGATGACCAGGATCTCACTAGGGCCTGCCAGCCCGTCGATCCCGACCTCCCCGTAGAGGTGCTTCTTGGCCGCGGTCACCCATAAGTTGCCCGGCCCGACGATTAAGTCGCATGCCGGCGACACCGTTCCGAAAGCGAGGGCGGCGATTGCCTGGGCACCGCCAACGGCCAACAAACCGTCGGCTCCGGCTGTCGCGGCGGCGGCGAGGGTGACCGGTGTCGGTCGGGGGGACGCGGCCCAGACCGTGTCGACTCCGCCAACCCGAGCCGGGATAACCGTCATCAGCAACGACGAGGGCAGCGGGTGCCTCCCCCCAGGGGCATAGGCTCCGGCGGTCGCGACGGGGATCCAGCGGTGACCGGCCCGACCACCAGTCACTTTCACCTCGAGGTCGACGAGTGTCCTTCTCTGCTCGGCGGCGAAATGGCTGATACGCCCGGCCACCCTCCCCAGCAGCTGACGCTGTTCCTCTGAGACCGCCTCCAACGCTCGGTCGAGGTCCGGGCGTTCCAGCACGATTGGATCGCCCGGGGATAGGTCGCCGAGACGCTCACTGTGGGAGCGAAGCGCTGATTCCCCCCGATCACGCACATCCTCCACGATCTCGGCGGCGGCGGCGAGGATCCCGGGCTCGATGGGACGACGACGAGCGGTGGGCGGCTCGGTCAGCTCCCGCAGCCATCGCCTCACGTTGACTTCTCTTTCGACTCCATCGGACGACGGGTGAGACGCCTCTCACGGCGATCGAGCTCGGTCTCCACCTGCCCGACCGACACCCCGGATGCCGAGGTCTTCACCAAAAGGAAATAGAGGAGGTCGGCGGCTTCCTCGATCACCTGGTCGGTGGTGTGTGCGGCACTGAGCTCATTGGCCTCTTCGCGAATCTTGGATGCCAGCAGATCAGGGTCGTGCCAGAGCTTGCGGGTATTGGACTCCGGGTCGTCCGAGGCGGCGATCTCCAACAGTCTGCGCTCCAGTCTCCCAATCCCGTGATCGGCGCCCCAGCAGGAGCGGGTGCCGGTGTGACAGAAGCCGGGCCCGTGCTGTCGCACCGTGAAGCGCAGGGCGTCCCGGTCGCAGTCGAGCTCGACGCCGAGCAACTCTTGAGTCGCTCCTGACGTCATGCCTTTGACCCACATGCCACGGGAGCGACTCTGGTAGACGCCCCTCCGCTCATCGAGGGCCCGGGCCAAGCTCTCGTTTCCCGAGTAGACCAGACCCAGGGCAGCCCCCCTTTCGTCTACGATGACGGTGGGCCAGAGCCCATCGGAGCGATCCGACCGAAGCATGGCGCCGATGGCTTCTGCCAGCCGCAACTCGCCGGTGTACAGGGCCATGCCTACCTGAGCGTCGGCTCCCATCTCGTCGAGGGAGGCCACTTCTCCCGCCGTGGTCACACCGCCGGCGATGGTGACTCTGGCCACGCCTGCTGCCTCGACGACCTCCCCGGCACGCTTCAGGTCCGTTCCCTGAAGACGTCCCTCCCTCTCGACGAAGGTCACGAGGAAGCCTCCGCAGAGATCCCTGAGCTCCTCCAACCGACTCAGGAGGGCGGTCCCTGTGGACTGCCGCCAGCCGTGACTGAGAACCTCACCGTCTCGAGAGTCGAGAGCGACGACGACCCTTTCGGAGGGAAGCGACGACAAGAGCTCGGGTGAGGCTGCGGTTCCGATGATGACCTTCTCCGCCCCGGTGTCGAGCCATTCGATTGCGGCGGCTGTGCTGCGGATGCCGCCACCGACCCTGACCCGCCCCCGGCGGCACATCTCGGCGATCAGACCCGCGTTGCTGCCCTCACCCCGGGCGGCGTCGATGTCGATGACGGCGACCTCGCCCACCACTGAGAATCGTTCCAGAAACGGAAGGGGGTCGCCGGCCTCGATCGCCAGCGTCTCGCCGCCGACCAACTGAACGGCTTGCCCTCCGGAGATGTCGATGGAGGGGATGATCATGGCCTCACCGCGATTCCGGCATGCGCCAGGGCTGTCTTCAGCGCGCCCACGGTGGTGTCGCCATCGTGCAGGATCGAAGCCACCAGCGCGGCCGATGCTCCCGATTCGAGGGCTTCGACCAGGTGCAGGGCCTCATTGGCGCCGCCGGAGGCGATCACCGGCACCGTCACCGCGTCTGTGACCGCCGCGATCAACGCCAGGTCGTAGCCATCACGGGTTCCATCGCGATCCCAGCTGGTGAGGAGAATCTCCCCGGCGCCGGCCGTCGTGGCCTTCTCGCACCATTCGACCACGTCGAGACCTGTGCGGCGCGAGCCGCTCTCTGTCACCACTTCCCAGGCCCGCTCCGTGGCGGCGGCATCGACAGCGAGCACCGTGCACTGGGCACCGAAGCGAGTGGCGATTTCTCCGACCAGGCCGGGCCGTCTGACAGCTGCGGTGTTGACGCCGACTTTGTCCGCTCCGGCCTGGAGCAGGTCGGCCGCGTCATCGGCGCTGCGCACTCCACCACCGACCGTGAGCGGGATCGACAGCTCGGCCCGGACCGCTCGTACTGTCTGTAGGGCATGGCCACGCCCCTCAGGGGTGGCGGAGACGTCGAGCAGCACGATCTCGTCGGCTCCCTGCTCCTCGTAGAGGGCGGCGCTGGCCACCGGGTCGCCGGCGTCGCGCAGCTCCTGGAATCGGATCCCCTTCACCACGCGGCCATCCTTGATGTCGAGGCACGGGATGACCCGTGCGGCGAGCGTCATGTCGTCACCCCGGTGTCCTTCAGCCAGCGAGCGAGGAGTCGCGCCCCCCACTGACCGGAGAGCTCGGGATGAAACTGACAGGCGAGCACGTGCCCACGCTCCATGGCGGAGACGAACTCGCCGCCGTACTCGGTGCTCGCCCCGACCCACCCCACCGGCACGGTCCCCAGGCGGAAGGAGTTGGCGAAGTAAGCCCATCCCGACTCGAGGAACCGCGACTCCGGCGCGGCCTCGACCTGGTTCCACCCCAGCTGGGGGACGATGAGATCGAGCCCGAAGCGCCCAATCGGTGTGTCGATGACACTAAGCCCCCTGGCCCCCGGGCTTTCCTCACTGGCCGGCGAGAGAAGCTGCATCCCAACGCAGATGGCCAGGGTGGGGCGGTTGGCCCCGATCCGATCCTGGAGCGATCGTCGTAGGCCGAGAGAGTCGACCTGGGCGATCGCCGCCCCAAAAGCCCCTACTCCGGGCAGGACCAGGGCATCTGCCGATGCCACGTCGTCGGCGGCGCTCACCTCGCTCAGGGTGACGCCGAGACGTCGGAATGCCGCCTTCACCGAAGCGGTGTTCGCAGTCCCGGTGGGGACCATGGCGACTGTCGTCACGTCAGGGTCCCTTTGGTGCTGGGGATTTCGTCTCCCGACCGGCTCACCGCGGAGCGCAACGCCATCGCCAGGGCCTTGAAGGCCGACTCTGCCTTGTGGTGATCGTTGTCACCTCTGATCAGGTCGATGTGGAGAGCCATTCTCCCCTCGATTGCGAGCGACCTCAGGAAATGGATGATGTTCTCGGTGGCGACTTCCCCAATCGCATCGCGGGAGAACCCGATCGAGATCTCCGGCCAGGGGCGGCCGGACAGGTCGACCACTGCTCGGCTCAGTGACTCATCGAGAGGCGCGTATGCGTATCCGAAACGTGCGATGCCCGATCGGTCGCCCAGTGCCTGGTCAAAGGCACGACCGATGACGATGGCGCAGTCTTCGACGGTGTGGTGATCGTCAACGTTGGTGTCTCCCATGGCGACAACTTCGAGGTCGAACCCACCATGCCTGGCCAGGGTCCCCAGCATGTGGTCGAGGAAACCGAGCCCGGTCTTGACCTGCGACACTCCGGTTCCGTCCAGCTCGAGATGACCGGTGATTGTCACCTCTCCTGTTTCCCGCTTGATGTCGGCCGTACGTGTCATGGCAGCATTCCTTCCAAATCGGCGGTGTTTTCGAGAACTCGGGCGGCGCGCCGCAAGGTGTTCCGGGCCAGGCTCGGGTCATCTCCCGGTGCGATGACACCTATCGGGACCACACCCGCGTCGCGGGCCGCGACCAGGTCGTCGGGAGTGTCGCCCAGCATCCAGGCCCGCCTCACACCCAGACGTTCGAGGGCAAGTCTCACCGGTCCCGGGTCTGGCTTGAGTGGTGCGTCGTCCCTGGTGACGAGGGCTGTCACGTCGCTCAGCAGGTCGAAACGAGCGAGAAACTCCACCGCATCCGAATGCGGGCGACCGGTCACTACCGCCAACGGCCAGTCGCTCGCCCACCGTCGCCAGATCTCCGGGTCGATGAGGGGACGCTCAGCCAGCTTGGCACCAGGCGAGTCGATGGTGCCTTGATAGAAGGTCTCGAATCTCTCCGTCACGTCCTCGAGGGCGACGTCGACACCCTTTGCGGCGCAGAGCTTTCGGGTCAAGACCCAGTCGTCATTGGCCCCGCCAGCTGCCTTTGCCTCCTGAACATCGCCAACCGAGACATCGGCTCCAAAGGCTCGCGCCGTCTCGAGTATTGCCACGGTCTGCGAGCGGCTGACATCGGCGAGGACCCCGTCGAGATCGAAGATGAGCCCCTCCGGGTCGAGGACGGCCTCCAGGCTGGCGAGCAGCCGGTCAAAGTCATGGTCGTCGCCGGGAAGGCTGATCCGGACCATCTTCTCCAGGCCGGCCCGATCCGGGAACCGGCGGAAGGCCACTCCCAGGGATCGGGCTCCGTTGACCAGCCAATCGACGTCGGTGACTTCGGTGAGGACGAAGTTCGCCTGGGAAGAGAATGGGTGGGTGCCCAGCTTGGTCAGTGTCTCGACCAGACGCTCTCGTTCCGAGCGGACGCTGTCGACGAATCCGGTCGTCTCCGACTCGGGCCAGGAGAGCCGGGCCTCGGCAACGGAGGCGGAGAGCGCAGCCACAGGATAGGGGCTGCCGTAGGCGCCGATTCGTGCCACCAGCCCTGGGGGGCCGAGAAGGTACCCGACCCGGAGCCCGGCCAGGCCATACGCCTTCGACAGGGTGCGCACCACCAACACGTTGTCCAGGCTGAGGGCGAGAGAAGTCAAGTCTTCGTCTCCGAACTCGACATAGGCGGCGTCGAGAACGACATAGGGGAGGATGGCGGCGACTCGCTTGAGGTCGGTCCCGGTCATGGCGGCACCTGTCGGGTTGTTGGGAGACACCAAGAAGGCGGCCGCGGTCCTGTCCGACACTGCTGTCGACACTTCTTCCACCGGGAACGCACCCTTCCACCAGGGAATCTCTATCAGCTCCACCCCTCTCTGCTCGGCGTAGCGGGGGATCATCTCGAACGTGGGGTAGGTGGTGACCACGACCGCGTCGCTATCCGCCAGGGCCAGGAAGCAACGGTTCAACGCGTCGTCTCCCCCGGCGGTGACCAGGACCTGGCTCGGGTCGAGCCCGTGGATCGCGGCGAGTCGGGAGCGGACCCCCGACGTGTCCGGGTAGCGGGAGATGGCCCGTGCCGCATCGGCGACGGTGGCGAGCAACTCGGTGGCCCTGGTCCGTCCTTCGTTCCGGGACAGATCGAGATCGACCGACGGGTCGTACATCGGGGGCGAGTAGGCGGCAGGTTCGCTCATGGGACTATCTGGTCGAGTCGGGACACCGCGATGTCGGTGGCGCCGAGCTGCTTGAGACGGGGGATGAGCCGGGGCAGGTCGCTGCGGGGCACGGCTGCCTTGACTGCCATGCCGGCGCCTCCGTGGAGCATGGCCACGGTCGGCTCCCTCATGCTGGGCAGGGCGGCGATCACTGCGTCGAGGTCCTGGAGCGAGACGTTTAGCTCGAGCATCACGCGGTTTCTGGCTTCGATCACAGACCTGAGGCTGAGCACCAGACCGTCGATTGCGCTCTTCTTCCTCGGGTCGGCCATCGCGCCGGGGCTGGCGTAGAGCCGGGTGGAGGACGGCATCAGCTCGCCGACGATGGCGAGCCCGTTTGCGGACAGGGTTTCACCGGTTGCTGTGTTGTCCACGATCACGTCGGCGTCCTCAGGCGGAAAAACCTCGGTGGCCCCGTAGGAACGAACGAACGAGGCGTCGAGACCGAGCTCGGCGATCCAGTCGCCCGTGAGCCGCTCGTACTCACTGGCCACCACCAGGTGACGGCGGGGAAGACGGCCGTTCAAGAGCAGGGTCTCGGGGGCGGCAGCCACGATCCTCACCGGATCGAGCCCGGTATCGAGCAACTCGACCAGATCGGCCTGTTTCTCCGCCACCCAGTCGGCCCCCGCAAAGCCGATGTCACGGGTGCCCGCGCCCAACATCTCCACGATGTTCTGCGGTTTGAGCAGCTTCACCTCGAACCCCG
>Ga0209640_10000181_pt1 | contig 45000 bp, 40 predicted proteins | sample RifCSP10_1_FD_184018 | JGI IMG/M metagenome (GOLD analysis project Ga0209640, IMG submission 184018) | Soil microbial communities from Rifle, Colorado - Rifle CSP2_sed 10_1 (SPAdes) (version 2) | ecosystem: Environmental > Terrestrial > Deep subsurface > Rock core/Sediment | place: Rifle...
CGAGGGCGTCGCCGCCCAGCGCGTGCCGCTCGTCCAGGACGGCATCTTCAGCGGCTATCTCAGCTCGCGGGAGACGGCGCCACGCATCGGCCGGCGCAGCGGGGGCACGATGCGCGCCGATGGCTGGGACCGCATCCCGCTCATCCGCATGACGAACGTCAACCTCCTGCCCCGCGACGGCCTGAGCCTCGACGACATCGTGGCCGACACCGACGACGGGCTCTACCTGGCCTCCAACCGCTCCTGGAGCATCGACGACCGGCGCCTGAACTTCCAGTTCGCGACGGAGGTGGCCTACGAGGTCAAGGGCGGAAAGCTCGGCCGGCTCTTCAAGAATCCCACCTACACGGGCATCACCTACGAGTTCTGGCGCTCCTGCGACGCGGTCGCCGACGCCCGCAGCTACGTCATGATCGGCACGCCGAACTGCGGTAAGGGCGAGCCGGGGCAGATCGGCCACGTCGGCCACGGCACCAGCGGCGCGCGCTTCCGCGACGTCCAGGTCGGGGTTGGCAGATGGTGATCGCGGCGGGCGAGGAGATGCTCGTGCTCGCCGATCGGCTGCTCGGCTTCGCCGCCGCCGAGGGCGCCAGCCAGGCCGAGGTGCTCGTCGACGCCGACGACTCGGCGCTGACGCGTTTCGCCAACAGCGAGATCCATCAGAACGTGGCCACGCTCGACCGGCGCCTCAGCCTTCGCTTCGTCGATGGCCGGCGGGTCGGCTGCGCGGCCACCAACCGCCTCGACGAGGCGTCGCTGCGGCGGCTGGCCGCCAGCGCGGCGCGCACGGCGCGCCTCCAGCCAGAGCTGGAGGAGGCCGTCGAGCTGCCCGAGCCGGGCCCCATCACGCCCGTGGCTGGCGCCTACAGCCCCGGCACCGCGTCGACGTCGCCGGAGATGCGCGCCGCGGCCGCGCGCGAGGTCATCGCCGCGGCCGACGCGGCGGGTGTCCTCGCCTACGGCTCCCTCGCCACGCACCTGGAGCGGGTCGGGATCGTCAACTCGAAGGGCGTGCGGGCCTTTGAGGAGCGGACCTGGGCGCAGCTCATCACGGTGTGCATGGGGCCGGACGGCGAGGCTGGCTATGCGGAGGCGGACGCGGTCGACGCGACGACGATCGATGCCGCTGCCGTGGGACGCGAGGCGGCCTCGAAGGCGCGCCACTCTCGCGGCGCCGTGGCCGTGGAGCCCGGAGATTACCCCGTCGTGCTCGAGGAGTACGCCGTGGCCGACGTGCTCGATACGCTCGGCTATATCGGCTTCTCCGCCCTCGCCGTCCAGGAGGGGCGCTCGTTCCACGAAGCGGGGCGGGTCGTCGGCTCCGAGTTGGTGACGATCGTGGACGACGCGAGGGACCCAGCCGGCATGCCTGCCTCGTTCGACTACGAGGGGGTCGCCAAGGAGCGCGTGACGCTCATCGAGCGCGGTGTCTGCCGCGACGTCGTCTACGACGCACAGACGGCCGCCCGCGCCGGCCGTCGCTCGACGGGCCACGGCCTGCCCGCGCCGAACCCCTGGGGCCCCTTCCCGCTCAACCAGCTCATGGCCGCCGGCGAGACGCCGCGCGATGACCTCGTTGCCGGCCTCGATCGGGGCCTGCTGGTGACGCGCTTCCACTATACGAACACCGTGCACCCGAAGCTGGCCATCATCACCGGCATGACGCGCGACGGGCTCTTTCTGGTCGAGGACGGGCGGGTCGTGGGGCCGGTGCGGAACCTGCGCTTCACGCAGAGCTACCTGGCGGCGCTCGCCGGCGTGGAGGCGGTATCCCGCGAGCGACGGCTCCTGCGCGGATACCTCGGGCCCGTGGTCGTGCCGGCACTGCGCCTGAGCGCCTTCACGTTCACCGGGGCGACGGAGCATTGAGCAGGACCATGGCCACGCCGCGGCCGGTGCTCGAACTCCGCCTGGGGGACCGCATCGAGCTGGCCCGACCCCACCCCTGCGGCGAGCGCCGCTGGTCGGTGGTGCGCCTGGGCGCGGACATCGGCCTCGTCTGCGACGGCTGCCGCCGCCGTATCCTGCTCGCACGCGGCGACCTGGAGCGGCGCTTCCGCGGGTACGTCGAACGCGGACCCGAGCCCGGATCGACCGCATGAACGAGCTCGAGCAGACGCGGCTGCCGCTCGACGAGGAGCCGGCGCCCGACCACGCATCGAGCACTTTCATCGCCGAAGAGGCGGCCGGTCTGTCCATGGTGGAGCGCGCTGTCGAGCTGCGCGGCCCGGCCGTGGCCGAGGAGGAGGCCGAGGGCCCGGCGGTCGATACCACGGTCGCCGGCGTCCTCAGGAACCGCCGCTTCCTCGCCCTCTGGCTGGCCCAGGTCGCCAGCCAGATCGGCGGCAACATGGTCCTCTTCGGCCTGACCGTGCTGGTCAGTGCGAGGACGAACTCGAACTCGGCGGTCAGCCTGCTGATCCTCAGCTTCCTCGTGCCGGCCGTCGTCTTCAGCGCCCTCGCCGGGGTCTACGTGGACCGGCTCGATCGGCGCAAGGTGCTCATCGCCACCAACGTCGCGCGTGGCCTCGCCTTCGTGGCCATGGTGGCCGTGGACAGCCAGCTGGCCTACATCTACCTGCTGACCATCGTGGTCTCCACGCTGACCGTCTTCTTCGCGCCGGCCGAGGCCTCGATGATCCCGGTCCTCGTGGACCGGCGCCAGCTGCTCGCGGCGAACAGCCTCTTCACGCTGACGTTGCAGGCCTCGTTCGCCATCGGCTTCGCGCTGCTCGGCCCGCTCGTGGTGGGCGTCACGAGCGTGAACGCGCTGATCATCCTGGTGGCCGGGCTGTACTTCGGGGCGGCCGTCCTGTGCTTCATCCTGCCACCGGCGCCAGTCCCGCAGCCCGGCGAGAGGCTCTCGGCCACGCGCGCCATCGGCGAGGCCGAGCAGGCGGTCGCCTCGACGTTCGGCGAGCTGCGCGAGGGCCTGCGCTTCATCCGCGACAACCCCAGCATCTTCTGGTCGCTCAGCTACCTGGCCATCAGCGCCTCCCTCATCGGCGTCCTCGGCGTCCTCGGGCCCGGCTTCGCACGCAACTCCCTGGGCCTGACCGACGAGGGCCTGGCGGTCGTGCTGCTGCCGCTCGGGGCCGGCTTGGTGATCGGCATCCTGTTGCTCAACGCGTACGGGCGCTACTTCTCCCGGCGGCGCGTCATCGAGGGCGGCATGGTCGCGCTGGCGGTCTCGCTGGGCATGCTCGCCCTCGCCCAGCCGATCTCGATGTTCCTCAAGGGCACCACCGACGGGACGACCATCGGCGGCCTGGTCTCGCTGCTCGGGATCGTGGTCATGCTGGCGCTCGTCTCGGGGGTGGCCTACGCCCTGGTGGCCGTGCCGGCGCAGACGCAGCTCCAGGAGGAGCTGCCCGAGGAGATCCGAGGGCGCGTATTCGGCGTGCTGAACATGCTTGTCAACGTGGCCAGCTTCCTGCCCATCATCCTCGTCGGCCCGATCGCCGACCTCATCGGTCCGGAGTTGGTCATCCTCGCCTGCGCCGCCCTGGTCCTGGTGGCCGGCTTCCGCTCCATCCTCGCCGCGCCCACGCTGGCCTTCGCCACCGCCGTCCCCAGCCACCTCGAACCGGCCGATCCGGTGACGGTGACCACGGGGCCCCGCCGCCGACCCCCCGCTGGCGCGGGCCCCGACGCACCCGAAGGCGAGGCACGCCGATGAGCCGTGTCGCGGTCATCTTCACCGGCGGCACCATCGCGATGCGCGTCGACCCGGTCCTGGGCGGCGCCGTGCCGGTCCTCGACGGGGCCGCCATCCTGGCGCGCACCGACGGCCTGGCCGAGATCGCCGCCGTCGACGCCGTCGACTGGGGCCTCGTGCCGGCCTCGCACCTCTCCTTCGCGCAGATCCTGGACCTCGCCGCGACGGTGCGCCTGCGGCTCGAACCACCCGACGTCGTCGGAGCGGTGGTCGTACAGGGCACCGACACGATCGACGAAACGGTCTTCGCGCTCGACCTGCTCGTGCCGGGCTCGAAGCCGGTGGTCGTCACGGGCGCGATGCGCAACGCCGGGGAGGAGGGCTACGACGGACCGGCCAACCTGCGCGACGCGGTGCGCGTCGCCGCGGCTCCCGAGGCCCGCCATCAGGGTGCCCTCGTCGTGATGGCCGGTTCCATCCTGCCCGGCGACGACGCCACCAAGACCCACACGGACGCCTACGGCACGTTCCAGGCGCTCAACGAGGGGCCCATCGGATCCGTGCTCGGGGGCCGGGTGCGGATCGTGCGCCGTCGGGCGCGCCGACGCTGGCTGCCCGCCATCCCCGAGGCGGCGGCCGAGCCGATCGACCTGGTGACCGCGCTCGTCGGGCAGGACGGGCGACCGCTGCGGCTGGCGCTGGCGTCGGAGACGCGCGGCATCGTCGTGGCCGCCACCGGCGCGGGCAACACGCATCCCGACCTGCTCGAGGCGGCGAAGGAGGCGATCGCGGCCGGCATCCCCGTGGTGCTCACGACGCGCTGTCCCGCGGGCGAGGCGCGCCCCGCCTACGCGTTCCCCGGCGGCGGGGTGCACTGGGTCCGCGCCGGGGCGATCCTGGCCGGCCCGCTTGGCGGCGCGAAGGCGCGCATCGGTCTGGCGCTCGGCCTCGGCGCCGGGCTCGACCCCGGAGGGCTGCGGCGGTTCTTCGCCGGATGACCTACCTGAGCCGCGCCGACCTGCTGGTCGTCGGGCGCATCGCGACCCTCGCCGGCGAGGCCGGCCTGGGTTGGGTCGAGGCGCTCGCGGTCGGGGAGGGGCGGGTGCTCGCCGCCGGTCCGCTGGCCGAGGTAGGGGTGCTCGTCACCCGCGGCACACGTTGGCTGCGGATCCCGGACGGGCATGTCGTGGCGCCCGCGGTCACCGACGCGCACATCCACTTCCTCGAGGCCGCGGTCACCGCGGATGAGATCGACCTCGAGGGGACGACCACCATGGAGGAAGCGCTGGCCATCGTCGCCCGCGCGCACGAGGCACGGGTCCGGGCCGGCGACCGCGCGGGTTGGCTGTTCGGCCACGGCTGGCTGGCCGATCGTTGGGGCCGGCTGCCCGCCGCGGGGGCCCTGGAGGCCGTGGCGCCCGGCCGCCCCATCGCCCTCTGGGCCCACGACCACCATGCGCGCTGGATGAGCCCCGCGGCGCTGGCCGCGTGCGGCATCGACGCCGGCACGCCGGACCCGCCCGGCGGCATGGTGGGGCGCGATGTGGACGGGCAGCCGAGCGGCGTCCTCTTCGAGCACGCCACGCGCATCGGCGTGGAGGCCGTCCCACGTCCCACGTCCGAGCGCCTCGCGGAGGCGGTCGTCCGTCACGCCGACCGCCTGGCCGCCCTGGGCATCGCCGGCGTCCATGACCCCGGCGCGACCGCGCCGGACCCCACCCTGGAAGGCGGCCTGCTCGTCTACCGGCGCCTCGCCGCCGCGGGTCGCCTGTTGTTGCGCGTCCATGCCGGCGTCCGCGACGAGCAGCTGGAAACGGCCGTGGCGGCCGGTCTGCACAGCGGCGAGGGCGTGGCGCCGGCGGATCCGGGCGACCCCCAGGCGAGGCTCTCAGCGGCGCGCTTCCGGGTCGGCTGGCTGAAGCTCTTCGGCGACGGCAGCGTCGGCTCGCGCACCGCGGCGATGCTCGAGCCCTACGCGGCGGACCCCGGGGGTCGCGCGTTCCCGGCCGGGCCACGGGGACGCCTGCTCGAGTCGCGCGAGCGGATGATCGAGCGCGTGACCGCGGCTGCGGAGGCGGGCATCGCCACGATGATCCACGCCATCGGCGACGGCGCCGTGCGCACGACGCTCGACGCCTTCGCCGCCGTCACGGCGGAGCGGTTGGCCGGCCTGCCATACCGGCCGCGCATCGAGCACGCCCAGCTCATCCACCCCGACGACGTCGGCCGCTTCGGGCGGCTCGGTGTCGTGGCTTCGCTGCAGCCGGTCCAGCTGCGCAGCGACGAGACCATCATGCGGCGGGCATGGGGCGACCGCACGCGCCATGCGTTCGCGCTGGCCAGCCTGGAGGCGACGGGCGGCCTCCTCGCATTCGGCACCGACGCGCCCGTGGAGCCGGCGGACCCCTGGCCGGGCATCGCGATGGCCGTGACGCGGCAGGCCGCCGAGTGGGGTGACGGGGCCCCGCCCTCGACGCCCGAGGAGTCCATCACCCTTGACCGGGCGCTCCGCGCGGCGACCTCGGGTCCCTGGCGGGCCGCGCGGGACGAGCTTGGCGGGCGCCTCGTGGCCGGGTCGCCGGCCGACCTCGTCGTGCTCGACGCGGCTGTCATCGACGAGCCGGTGCGCCCCGGCGGCGCGCTGGCCTCGGCGCGCCCGCGCCTGACCCTGCTCGACGGCGAAGAGCGCTACCGGGAGGCCGGCTTCGACGCGTGAGCAGCGCTGTTGCACAGACGCACCGCCGAGCGCGGACGGGCCCCGTTCGGCAAGGTTGCGTGCAAGGAGCGGCGCGTTCCATTGCGCCCAAGGCCTCCGCGACGTCACCCGGTTCCCCAGGTGAGACAGCTCGTCGCGGGGGCCGTTCGATTCCCCGGCCGACAGAGCCCGCCACGGACCCTCTGGTATCATCCGCAGCCGCGGGCGGCTAGCTCAGCTGGTTAGAGCACTTGCTTGACATGCAAGAGGTCACTGGTTCGAGTCCAGTGTCGCCCACCATCGCGAAGCAACGCGCCGAGCGGGACGCGACGATCAGCAGTGAGCCGATCCACCAGAGAGTCGGGGCCGAGGCTGGAAGCCCCGACGGAGCGGCGGGACGTCGCCACCACCCGTGAGCGGCCGGTGAACCGGCCCGGGCGCCGCCCGTTAGCGCGGCCACGAGAGCGTCGCCGGCGCGTCCGGCGGCGAAGGCGGGTGGGACCGCGGGAGGCACAGCCTCTCGTCCTGTCGATGGACGAGAGGCTGTTTCGATTCCTGGAGGTCGGACGATGGCAGAAGCGCAGGGGCAAGCCCCGCCGGACGAGGAGGTCCTCGTCGCGCCCGAGCGAGGGTCGGTCGAGGAGCTGCTCGACGCGAGCGCGGGCGACCCGCTCGACCCCATGCGGCACTCCGCCGCGCACGTCATGGCCGAGGCGGTCATGGACCTCTTCCCGGGCACGAAGCTGGGCATCGGTCCGGCCATCGCCGATGGCTTCTACTACGACTTCGAACTGCCGCGGGCCTTGACGCCGGATGACCTCGCCGCCATCGAGGCGCGCATGGCGGCGTCGGTCGCGGCCGACCATGCCTTCGTGCGCCACGAGCTGCCGCCGGAGGAGGGGAGGGCCTTCTTCGTCGAGCGCGGTCAGCCGTACAAGGTGGAGATCCTCGACGACCTGGGCGTCGCCGCCCGGGCGGCCGGCCGGCCGATGCCGCCGGTGACGACCTACGAGCACGGCCCGTTCATCGACCTCTGCCGAGGTCCGCACGTGGCTTCCACCGGGCGCATCGGCCCTTTCCGGCTGCTGTCGGTGGCCGGTGCTTACTGGCGCGGCGACGAGAAGCGGCCGATGCTCCAGCGCATCTACGGCACGGTGTGGGCGACCCAGGAGGAGCTGGAGCGCTACCTGTGGCGGCGCGAGGAGGCGAAGAAGCGCGACCACCGCAAGCTCGGTCGCGACCTGGACCTGTTCAGCTTCCACGCCGAATCGCCGGCCGCCCCCTTCTGGCACCCACGGGGCATGGCCCTCTGGCGCGCCCTGGAGGCCTGGTCACGCCAGGTGCGGCTGGAGGGCGGCTTCGTGGAGGTGCGCACCCCTGCGGTCGTGCGCAAGGAGCTGTGGGAGACCTCCGGTCACTGGGCCCTGTACCGCGAGAACATGTTCGTCTTCGAGGACGGCGACCACCTCTCGGGCCTCAAGCCGATGAACTGCCCGGAATCGATGCTGATCTTCCGGACGCAGGTGCGTTCCTATCGCGACCTGCCGATGCGGCTGGCGGACTACAGCTGGCTCTTCCGCAACGAGCGAACCGGCGCGCTGGCCGGCATGTTCCGCGTACGGCAGCTGACCCAGGATGACAGTCACGTCATCTGCCGCGACGACCAGGTGATCGAGGAAGTGAACCTGGCGCTCCGGCTGGTGCGCCGTCAGTACGGCCCGTTCGGCTTCGAGCCTCGCTTCAAGCTCGCCACGCGACCGGAGAAAAAGCTGGGCACCGATGAGTTCTGGGAGATGGCGGAGGGCAAGCTGGCCGAGGCGCTCCACGGGGCCGGCATCGCCTACGCGGTCGATCCGGGCGGCGGTGCGTTCTACGCCCCCAAGATCGACGTCTTCGTCGAGGATGCGTTGGGCAGGGAGTGGCAGATGGCCACCATCCAGCTCGACTACCAGCTGCCTCAGCGGTTCGAGCTGGAGTACCGCGCCGCCGCTGGCGGGGTCGAGCGGCCGGTCGTCATCCACTATGCGATCTACGGCAGCTTCGAGCGTTTCATCGGCATCATCACCGAGCACTATGCCGGCGCGTTCCCCTTCTGGTGCGCGCCGGTCCAGGCGGTCGTCGTACCCATCGCCGACCGGCATCTCGATGCGGCCGGCGAGCTGGCCGGGGTCCTCCGCGCGCGCGGCCTGCGGGTGGAGGTGGACAACAGCTCGAACCGCATGCAGAACAAGATCCGGCTCGCGCAGGAGCAGAAGGTGCCCTACATGCTCGTGTTCGGCGATCGCGAGGCCGAGGCACGCACGGCGTCACCGCGGACGCGCGGCGGCGAGCAGCAGCCGGCGGTGGGCTGGGAGGAGCTGGCCGAGCGGCTGGCGGAGGAGGCGGCCGCGCGGCGGCCGGACTGAGCGTGTTCGGCTTGCACCGAACACCTTCGGCTCGCGTTGCGGCTCTCGGAAAGCCCGTGCTATAGTCCCGCGGGCAACCGACGCCGAGAGTCGGCCTTGTTCGCGCGCCTGCCGGCCCCCAAACGCACGGAAGAGGAACGAGCCTGAGTCGAGACCTGCGCATCAACGAGATGATCCGCGTCCCGCAGGTGCGGGTGGTGGACGAAGACGGGAGCCAGCTCGGGGTGATGCCCACCGTCGAGGCTCTCAGGCTCGCGCAGGAGAAGGGGGTCGACCTCGTCGAGGTGGCTCCCATGGCCGCCCCGCCGGTCACGCGCCTGCTCGACTACGGCCAATACAAATACGAGCAGACGCGCCGTGAGAAGGAGGCCCGCCGCCACCAGCGGTCGGTCGAGTTCAAGGAGATCCGCCTCAGCCCGAAGATCGGCAAGGGTGATTTCGATACCAAGGTCCGCCGCGCCACCCAGTTCCTGGAGGACGGCGACCGGATCAAGGTCTCGTGTCGCTTCCGCGGACGCGAGTTGACACATGCCTACCTGGGCCGCGATCTGCTCCTCAAGTTCGCCGAGCAGGTCGGCGAGCACGGCGCCATCGAGCGCCAGCCCCTTCTCGAGGGGAAGTCGATGTGGCTCGTGATCACCTCGACGCACAAACCGAAGAGCCATGCCGCCGGGCCGACGGACGACGGGGCGGGCGCCCCGCTGCCGGTCCCGCCACTACCCGTCGCACCGGCCTCAGGGCTGGGTGCGGCACCGGACGAGGCCCCGCCGGCCCCGCCCCCCGCAGGAGACTGACGACCGTGCCGAAGATGAAGAGCCACAAGGCGACCCAGAAGCGCTTCGGCGTGACCGGGGGCGGCAAGGTCGTCCGGGTCAAGGCCTGGCGGGGACACCATCTGGAGCTGAAGTCCTCACGCCGCACGCGCCGGTACGCCGGCAAGGCGGTCCTCGACACCACGCACGCCGCGCAGATCCGGCGTCTGCTGCCGTACCTCTAGGAGCACCACGAACCGATGGCACGCGTCAAGCGCGGCGTCGCCGCCCACAAGCGACACAAGCGTCTCCTCAAGGCCGCCGAAGGCCGCAAGGGCACGCGCTCGAAGCTCATCAAGCCGGCGCGAGAGGCACTCCTCCACGCGATGGCCTACAGCTACGTGGGCCGCAAGCAGCGGAAGCGCCAGATGCGCGGCCTCTGGGTGGTTCGGCTGAACGCCGCGGCGCGCCTCAACGGTACGACGTACGGACAGCTCATCAACGGGCTGAAGACCGCGGGCGTCGCCCTCGACCGCAAGGTCCTGGCCGACATCGCCGTGCGCGATGCGGCGACCTTCGCCCGCATCGTCGAGGTCGCCCGCCCGTCCTGACGGCGAGCTGAGCCGGCGGTCGTGGATCTCGCCTCGGTCAGCGCCGATCTCGCGGCGCTCCGCCAGCGCGCCCTGGCGGCGGTGGCCGACGCCGACGATCTCAAGGAGCTGGAGGCGACCGAGACCGCCTTCGTCGGTCGCAAGCAGGGAGCCCTGACGGCGGTCCTACGCGGCATCGGGGCCCTCCCGGCCGAGGATCGGCCGCGCGTCGGCGCCATCGCCAACGAGGTGCGCGAGGCCGTCGAGGAGGCCATCGCGGAGCGCCGCGCCCGTCTCGCCGCGATCGCGCTCGAGGTCCGCCTGGCCGCCGAGCGGGTCGACGTCACGCTGCCCGGACGCCCCCTGCGCCGCGGTTCGCTGCACCCGCTCGTCGAGACCACTCGCGAGATCGCGCGGATCTTCGGCCAGTTCGGATTCGTGGTCTACGAGAGCCCCGAGGTCGAGACCGACAGCCTGAACTTCCAGGCGCTCAACATCCCCGCCGACCATCCCGCCCGCGACCTGTGGGACACCCTCTACGTGGACGCGCCCACCAACGACGGGGATCGGTTGCTGCTGCGCACCCACACCTCGCCCGGCCAGATGCGGGTGATGCGGCAGACGCGGCCGCCCATCCGGGCCCTGCTGCCCGGTCGCTGCTTCCGCCACGAGGCGGTCGACGCCAGCCACGGCTTCGAGTTCTTCCAGGTGGAGGGACTCATGGTGGACGAGGGCACGACCATGGCCCACCTGCGTGGCCTGCTCGACGAGTTCGCCCACGCGCTCTTCGGCGCCGGGCGCCCGACGCGCTTCCGGCCCGGCTACTACCCCTTCACCGAGCCCTCCGTGGCGTTCGACATCCAGTGCGTCGTGTGCGACGGCGGGGGCTGCCCGGCCTGCGGTCGCAGCGGCTGGATGACGATCCTCGGCGCGGGCATGGTCCACCCCGTCGTCCTGCGCAACGGCGGCATCGACCCGGAGGTCTACCAGGGCTTCGCCTTCGGCATGGGCATCGACCGCATCGCCATGCTCCGCTACGGCATCAACGACATCCGCTACTTCCTCGAGAACGACGCGCGCTTCCTGGAGCAGTTCTGATGCGCGTCCCGCTGTCGTGGCTGCGCGAGTACGTCGACGTCGACCTCAGCCCGGAGGCCCTCGCCGAGCGCCTGACGCTGCTGGGCATGGAGGTCAAGGGCATCGAGCGCCGCGGCGACGATTGGCGCGATGTCGTAGTGGGGGAGCTGCTGGCCGTGGAGCCGCATCCCAACGCCGACCGGCTCTCGCTGACGAGGGTCCGCGTGGACGGTGGCGGCGGCGTGCTGTCCATCGTCTGCGGCGCCACGAACATCGCCCCGGGACAGCGCGTCCCGGTCGCCCTGCCCGGTGCGATGCTGCCTGGCGAGCGGCGCATCGAGCGCACGACGAAGATGGGCGTGGTCAGCGAGGGCATGCTCTGCTCCGGCGACGAGCTGCGCCTGACGACCGACGCCGAGGGGATCCTCATCCTGCCCGCCGGCACGCCGCTGGGAGCGCGACTCGCGGACGTCTATGGCGATGTCGTGCTCGACGTGGACGTCAAGCCGAACCGCGGCGATGCGCTGTCGCTGCTGGGGTTGGCCCGCGAGGTGGCCGCGGCCACCGGCGCCACGGTGCGCTGGCCCGCGATCGACGTCGCGGAGAGTGGCGACGAGGCCGCTTCCCACCTGGTCGTCGAGGTCGAGGACCCGGCCCTCTGTCCCCGGTTCGTCGGGCGCTGGATGGATGGCGTGGCCATCGGCCCCTCGCCGCTCGACGTCCAGCTGCGGCTGATGGCGGCCGGGATGCGCCCCATCTCGAACGTCGTGGACGCGAGCAACTACGTCATGCTCGAGCTGGGCAAGCCGATCCATACCTTCGATGCCGCCGCCGTTGCGGGCGGCCGCCTCATCGTGCGCCACGCCCGCGCCGGCGAGCGGCTGGAGACGCTCGACCACGTCGTGCGCGAGCTGACGACCGACACGCTGCTCATCGCGGACCGGACGGGACCGCTGGCCATCGCCGGGGTCATGGGCGGCGCCGCGAGCGAGGTCGGCGAGGGGACGACGGCCATCGTCATCGAGTCGGCCATCTTCGATCCGGTCAGCATCCGCCGCACCGGGCAGCGCTACGGCCTGCGCAGCGAGGCCAGCCTGCGCTTCGAGAAGGGCCAGGAGCATCGCCTCGCCCGCCTGGGCGCGGACCGCACGGCGCAGCTCATCGCGGCCTGGGCCGGCGGGCGTGTGGCGCGCGGCGTGGTGGACACCGACCCCGTCGAGCCGCCGCCGCGCCGGGTCCCGTTCCGGCCGTCCCGCGTCGGCCGCCTGCTCGGCGTGGACGTGACCGCTGACGAGCAGCAGGCGCTGCTCGCGCGCGTCGGGATCGCCACCGAGGGCGCGGTGGCAGGCGACCTGGTGCCCATCGCCAGAAGCTCCGACCTGATGGCACTCGACGCGGTCTCGGCGGCTGCGGCGCTCGTGGCCATCGTCCCCGGTCACCGCCGCGACATCGCGATCGAGACGGACCTCATCGAGGAGGTCGCCCGCGTACGCGGTTACGAGACGATCCCCGGCGAGCGGCCGGCGAGCTCGATGCCCGGCTACCGTCCCGACCCGCGCCGCGGTCTCGACGACCTGCGCGAGCTGCTCGCCGGTCGAGGCCTCGACGAGGTCGTGACCCATGCGCTGATCGGGCCCGAAGACCACGGCCGGCTCGGCCTTGCCACCGACGACCCGGCCACGATCCGCGTCGCGAACCCGGTCTCCCTGGAGCACTCGCAGCTTCGCCGCTCGCTGTTGCCGGGGCTCCTGCGGGTCCTGATCGAGAACGAGCACCAGCGCCGGCATGACGTGGCCCTGTTCGAGGTCGGGTCGATCCATCGCTTCCGGGACGGCGCACCGGTCGAGTCGCTCGTGCTCGGCATCCTGCTCGCCGGGGACTGGGTGCCCGGGGCCTGGGACCAGGCTGCCCGCGGCGCGGAGATGGCCGATGTCGTGGGCCTCCTGGCCTGGCTGGTGGACCGCGCAGGCGCCGGACGCCTCGTGGCCGAGACGACCGCGTCGTTGCCCACCGTCGAGCACCCGGGTCGGACGGCGCTCCTTCGCCTCGTGTCGTCAGGTGCCGAGGTGGGGCGTGCCGGCGAGCTGGATCCGCGACTCCTGGCCGCCGTCGACGCGCGGGCGAGCCGAGCGGCCTTCGCGACGGTGGACGTAGCCGCGCTGCTGGGGGCCGTGCCAGCCGTGCGCCGGCTCGTGCCCCTGGCTCGCGTACCGGCCGTCGAGCGTGACCTGGCGGTGGTCGTGGGCGACGATGTGCCCGCCGGCGCGGTCGAGGCGGTCATCCGCGACGCGGCCGGGCCGATGCTGCGCGACGTCCGGCTCTTCGATCGCTACCGGGGCGCGCCGCTGGGGGCGGAGGAGTCGAGCCTCGCCTATCGGCTGCGCCTGCAGGCCGGCCGGACGCTCACCGACGCCGAGATCGAGGCCATCGTCGCCGGCGTCGTGACCGCCCTGGGCGATCGCCTCGGGGCGCGTCTGCGGTCCTGAGGGCCGGTCCGGGTCAGTTGCCCGTGGGGATGACGCGCTGCTACGCTAGGCCACCGGGTCCCCGAACACGGAGTCGTCATGGACATCGTCGGTCTCGTCCAGAGCATGACCGCAGCGGACATCCTCCTCCTGCTGTTCTTCGCCGCGGCGTTCGTCTTCGGCTTCTTCCAGGGCGTGACGCGCGGCCTGATGGTGTTCGGCACGTGGGCCTTCGCCTTCGTCCTGGCGGCGAACCTGTGGCAGCCCCTGGGCACCTGGCTGTCGGGCTACTGGACGCAATTCGAGACCGGGTACAGCGAGATGCTGGCCTTCGGCATCGCTTTCACGGTCGCCCTCGTGCTGGCCAGCATTGCCGTCGCCGTCTTCACCAAGCGCGCCCCGCTGCTCGGCCGCTGGCCGATCCTCGACGAAGTCCTGGGCGGGTTCCTCATGCTGGCCGTCGCCCTGCTCCTGGTCGCCGGTGCGATCATCGGCCTCGACACCTTCTACGCCGGGCGCCCACTCCAGGGGATCGTCGACGTCTCCTGGGTCACGGGACTGCATACCGCCCTCGTCGATTCGGTCGTCGGCGGCTGGGTCCGGGACACCATCGTGCCGTTCGTCCTGGCGGTGCTCGCCCCGTTCATCCCGGGCGAGATCCGACAGCTCGTCCTCGGCTGAGCCCCGCCGATGCGCGGCCCGACGGGCGCGCGACCGGGATGCACGAGTCGAGGACCGGCCTCTCTCCGCTGCCGCGGTCCTTCTTCACGCGCCCGACCATCGAGCTGGCGGTGGCCCTCCTCGGCGTGCGCCTCGTGCGGCGCTGGGAGGACGGCACCGCGAGCGTCGGCGTGATCGTCGAGACGGAGGCATACGGCGGTCCCGCGGATCGCGCCAGCCACGCCCGCGCCGGGCCGACCCGGCGGAACGCGGCGATGTTCGGGCCGCCCGGCCACGCCTACGTCTACCGCGTGTACGGACTGCACACATGCCTGAACGTCGTGGGCGCCGCTGACGGTGGGGTGGGCGCCGTGCTGGTGCGGGCGGTGGCTCCGCTCGAGGGCATCGTGGCCCTGGCTGTCCGCCGGACGCCCCCCGCTCGGACAGCACCGCCGCGGGCACGGCTGGCGGCGGGCCCGGGCAACGTCGGGGCGGCCTTCGGCATCGGCCTCGAGCTCGACGGCACCGACCTCACGGCTCCCGGGCCGCTCTGGCTGGCGGCGCCGGCGGCGGGCATGCGGGAGGCGCTGCTGGCCGACGGTGTGGCGGCTGCCGCGCGTGTCGGCGTCGCCTATGCCGGCGCCGGCTGGTCCGACCGGCCCTGGCGCTTCGGCGTGCGCGATCACGCCTCGCTGTCGCGCCCCTTTCCGCGGAGCGGCTGAGTGGACACCAAGTCCCAGGCGCTGCTGGAATTCCCACAGGTCCGCGAGCGGCTGGCGGCGAACACGAGCTTCGGGCCCAGCCGCCGGCTTGCCGATGCGCTGAGCCCGAGCCCGGAGCCGGTCATCGTGGGGCGGGGCCTCGATGAGACGGACCAGGCCCGCGGACTCCTCGCGGAGCGGCCCGGCGTGGGCATCGGTGGCGCGCGCGACATCGGGCCGGCCATCGAGCGGGCTGCCCGGGCCGGGCGGCTCGAGGCGGCGCAGCTGGTGGACGTGATGGTCACGCTCGAGGCGGCGACGCGCCTCGCCGACGCGCTGGGCGACGAGCGGCGACCGCTGCTGCGCGAGCTCGGCCGGCGCATCCAGCCGCTGCCGAACCTGCGGCTGCGCCTGGAGACGAGCTTCGATCCGGCGGGCGAGATGCTCGACTCGGCCTCGCCGGCGCTGGGCGGGCTGCGTCGCGCGGTGCGCGTCGCCTACGAGCGGTTGCGCTCACGCCTCGAGCAGATGGTCCACGGCGCGGAGTTCTCCGGCGCCCTGCAGGAGCCGATCGTCACGCTGCGCGACGGCCGCTACGTCATCCCCGTGCGCGCCGAGGCGAAGGGCCGGGTGAAGGGCATCGTGCGCGACCAGTCGGGCAGCGGCCAGACCCTGTTCATCGAGCCGCTCGCCGTGGTGGAGCTGGGCAACGCCTGGCGCGAAGCCCAGTTGGCGGTGCAGGTCGAGGAGGAGCGGGTCCTCGACGAGCTCTCGGCGCTGGTGGGCGCGCAGGCCGCGGCGCTCCGCGCGACCCTCGGCGCGCTTGCCGACTTCGACTTCTGGTCGGCCAAGGCGCGCCTGGCCGGCGAGCTCGACGGCGTGCGCGCGGAGACGGCGACCGTCCCCGAGGTCGAACTCCTCGGGGCCCGTCATCCCGGGTTGACGGGGCGCGTGGTACCCATCGACGTCCGGCTCGGCGGCGACTACACCGCGCTCGTCATCACCGGGCCCAACACGGGCGGCAAGACGGTCGCGCTGCGCACGCTCGGCCTGCTGGCCCTCATGCACCAGGCGGGGCTCCACGTGCCCGCCGCGACCGGTAGCCGGCTACCCGTCTTCCGTGACATCTTCGCCGACATCGGCGACGAGCAGTCGGTGGCGCAGTCCCTGTCCACCTTCTCCGGGCACCTGCGCTCGATCGTGCGCATCGTCGCCTCGGCCGGGCTGGGCTGCCTGGTACTCCTCGATGAGCTGGGCGCCGGTACCGACCCGACCGAGGGTTCGGCACTGGCCCAGTCGCTGCTCGACCACTTCATCCGCGCCGGGGCGCTCGTGGCCGCCACGACCCATTACGCGGAGCTGAAGACGTACGCGCACAACACCCCGGCGGCGCGCAACGCCGCGGTCGAGTTCGACCTCGAGACGCTCAGCCCGACATACCGTCTCACGATCGGGCTGCCGGGCACCAGCCAGGCCTTCGCCATCGCCGAGCGGTTGGGACTGCAGGCTGACCTCGTCGCCGACGCCCGCTCGCGCCTCTCGCGGGCGCAGGTCGAGTTCGAGGCGACGCTGGCCAGCATCCGCGAGGCGGGGGAAGCGGCCGACGCTGCCACCGAGCGTGCCCGTCTGGCCGAGGCCCGGGCGCGCGAGGCGCAACAGGCCGCCGAGATCGAGCGGGCGCGAGCGCGCCGCGAGCGCGACGACGCCTTCATGAGCGCCCGCGAAGAGGCGGATCGGGCGCTGGCCGCCGTGCGTGAGGAGATCCGCGTCACCCGGGCTGCACTCGAGCGCGGCGCGCTCACCGTGGAGCGGCTCGATGCCCTCGACGCGGCGCTGGACCGACGCCTGGCGGCCATCCCCACCCCGCGACGAGCCCGCTCACGCCCCGAATCGGCCGCGCAGGTGGTGGCCCCGGCCTGGCGTGTCGGCATGCGCGCCCGCAGCGCGAGCGGCGGGTGGGAGGGCCGGATCGCCGCGATCGAGAAGGACGGCCGCCGGGCGACGCTCGAGGCCGGCGGGATGCGCGTCGCCGTGGAGGTGGCGGACCTCGTGGCACCGACCGGCGCGGCGACGCCGGCGCGCGCCGACGGAGTGGTCGTCGCCGCCGAGCCACGATCCGGCCGGCGGGGTGCTCTGGGGGCCGCGCGCCCGACGCGGGAGGCACCGCCGCGTGGCGTCCCGGCCACGCTCGACCTGCGAGGGGCGCGGGTGGACGAGGCGCTCGAGACCCTCGACCGCTACCTGGACCAGGCCGCGGTCGCTGGCGCCGTGCGCCTGACGATCGTGCACGGCCATGGCTCGGGCGCGCTGCGCGACGCGGTCCGTGCACTCCTGTCGGGGCACCCGCTGGTGAAGGAGTGGCGGCCGGGTGAGCGCGGCGAGGGCGGCGACGGCGCCAGCATCGTCCTGCTCTAGGCGTCCCCGCAGGCGAGCCCCCGATCAGGTCGGGGCGGGCGTCGGTGCGGGGATCGCGGTGGGCCTCGGCTTCGGCGTGTGCTTCGCTTGTGGCGCGTCGGTCGGGAGCGGCGTGTCGGGCGGGAACGGCGTGTCGGGCGGGAACGGCGTGTCGGGCGGGAACGGCGTGTCGGGCGGGAGCGGGGAGGGGGCAGGAACACAGGTCTCTGTGGGCGGGAACGGGGCGCCCCACGTGGAGCCGTAGGGGTGGTAGCCGAGATTGTAGAAGTAGGTCGTACGGGTGCCCTTGGGACCGCCACGGACGCCGGGGCCCTGCTTCGCGCGCTCGATCCAGCCCCGGTTCGCTTCCTGCCAGAGCGGGAAGGCCGACTCCACGCGAGACAGGTCCAGGAAGCCGCGGGTGACCGGCGTGCCGCTGCAGCCCTCGGCCCACAGCAGCCCGGACTCCTCCTCGATCTGGAGGGCGAACTTCGTGTCGTCGGGGATGCGCGGCTCGGTGCCCTCGATGAACAGCTCCTCGATCGTGCTGGTCGTGAACGCGCCCGGCGCCATGCCGGTGAAGGCATCCACGGTCGCCTCGGTGATGCCCGTGGGCCGCACGAAATCGCGGATCTCCCACTGCTTGGTCGCCTGCACCAGGAAGCCCTGCCACACGGGCGCCGGCACGTCGAGCGAGAAGACCGGATTGCGCGGCGTACTCACCTCGGTGTTGTCGCTGTTGCCGTTCCAGGCGCCCACCGCGAGGGCGTACTCGCCGCGCTTGCGCCCCTCGGCCGTGGGCGGCGCGATGTAGCCGTAAGCGTTGAGGTCCTTGGCGTCGTTGTTGGTACCGGTCTTGAGGGCCGCCGGCCGCCGCTTCCCGTCCTTGTCGAGGATGTTGAACTTGCCCCAGAAGGGGTTGATCTTCGGGTCGGTGTTCCCCTCGAGGATGTCAGTCATGATGTAGGCCGCCTGCGGGCTGACGCTCTGCTCCCCGGCCGGGGGGGTGTAGGGCGAGACGACGTCCTTCCCCTGCGCGTCGAGCACCCGCAGGATCGCCGTGTGGCCGATGTACCGACCGCCGTTGGCGATCGTCGCGTAGCCGGTCACGAGATCCACGGGATGCGTCTCGACCGTCCCGATGGCCATCGAGAGTCCGGCATCGGTGCGCTCACGCTGGAAGCGCAGGCCCATCTTCTTGGACGCCTCGAAGACGTGGTCGATGCCGTTGTAGGCGAGGGTCTTGATGGAGGGGATGTTGAGCGAGAACTGCAGGGCGCTGCGGACGCGGACCGGACCGCGCTCGAGGTTGTCGAAGTCGGTGGGCACGTACTCCTTGCCGCTGGCGGCGAAGTTCGTCGTGACGTCCATGAGCATCGTCGCCGCGGTGATCGTGCGATCGTCGATGCCCGTCACGTAGTTGAACGGCTTGAAGGCCGAGCCCGGCTGGCGCCAGCCGTCGGCGAGGACGTCGAACTGCGGCTGGAATTCTTTCGTGGCCTTGGTCGCGTAGTAGTCGGCCGATCCGACGTAGGCGACGATCTCGCCGGTCTCGTAGTCCATCGCGACCAGCGCGCCGTTGAAGACGTTCTTGGTCCGCAGTTTGGCCATCCAGGACTGGTACTTGACGCCGATCTTCGCCGCGTAGGCCTCGGGATCCTTGGCGTGGGGCAGGATGGCGGCGGCCCTGACCCAACGCTCGCCGAGCACCTGGAGGCGCCAGTCGAGGGTGGTGATGATCTTGAGGCCGCCGTGCTCGAGGGCCGGGCAGGTCCCGGCCCCGGGATCGCAGAGGACCGACGTCAGCTGCTCGCGCACCTGCCACACGAAGTGCGGCGCCTTCCAGGTGGGCACGGCACGCGGGGCGAGGATGATCGGCGACGCCCGGGCCTCGTCGAAGTCGGCGGCGGAGTAGCGGATGCCGCGTTCGTCGCTGATCGGCGTGCGCCCCTCCTCCATGAGGTCGAGCACGAGGTTGCGGCGCCTGGCGATGTCCGTGTCGGCCGGCACGATGAGCGTCCCGTCCTCCTGGGCGACGGCGTTGCGGACGAGGTCGAAGCTCGTGGGCGACTTGGGGATGGCGGCCAGGACGGCCGCCTGGACCAGCGTCAGGTCCTTGAGGTCGGCCACGGCGAAGTAGTCCTTCGCGGCTGCCTTGATGCCGTAATCGTTGTTGCCGTAGAAGTTCTGGTTCAGGTACGCGGTGATGATGCGCTGTTTGCCCTCGAGGCCGGGGTAGGCCTGCGTGACGCGCACCGACTGGATGATCTCCTTGATCTTCCGCTCGACCGTGCGCGCCGGGTCCTGCACCAGCGTCGCGTCGAGGAGCCGCTGGCGCACGAGCTGCTGGGTGATCGTCGACCCGCCGCGAGGGTCGCCTCTCAGGGTGGCGACGGCCGCGGCGGCGATGCCCACCGGGTCGAAGCCGGTGTTGGTCCAGAAGGACCGGTCTTCGACCGCCGTCGTGGCGTCGAGCAGGACGGGCGGGATCTCGTTGAAGGTGACCGTCTCGCGCCGCTGGTCGCCGAAGCGCGCCAGCTCCACGATGCCGGTGCGGTCGTAGATGATCGACTGCTCGTTGAAGGCGATCTTCTCGAGGTCCGTGGCGTCGGGCAGGTCCCGGCTGTAGAACGCATAGGCCGAAACGGCCCCCACGAAGGCCACGCCGGCGACCGCGACGAAGGTGACGAAGAGGAACAGAGGGAGAATGACAGCGGCGGCACGAGCCGCCCCTCCGCCGCGCCGTCGGCCGCCGTTGCGGCGACGCGCGTTGCGGCGCGCGAGGCTGGTTTGCATACGGCCCGGGACTCTACCATACTCAGCCGGCTGTTCCGTTCTCATGGGCGCCGGCGACCCGCGCTCGGTAGTGACGCGCGACGGGATCGCGTCGTTCCGCCCAGGCCGCTGCACCGAGGTCCGCTCGCCCGCCGATGCCCGCCCCCCTCGACTCCCGCCGGTTCATCGAGGAGCTCGGCTGGCGCGGCCTGATCCAGGACCGCACGGCCGGTCTCGAGGCCCGCCTCGCGCGCGGGCCGATCAGCGCCTACGTCGGCTTCGACCCCACCGGGCCCTCACTGCACGTCGGGCATCTCGTGCAGGTCTTCCTGCTCACGCACCTCCAGCGGGCCGGAGGGCGGCCGGTCGCCCTGATCGGCGGCGGCACCGGCATGATCGGCGACCCGACGGGCAAGAGCGCCGAGCGGAACCTCCTCGACGATGCGACGCTCGACGCGAACGGGGCGCGGTTCCGCACCCAGCTGGGGCGCTTCCTCGACTTCTCCGCCGGCTCCGCCGGGGCGGTCATGCTCGACAACCGCGCCTGGTTGGGCCGATGGTCGCTGCTCGAGTTCCTGCGCGACATCGGGAAGCATTTCACCGTCGCCTACATGTTGTCCAAGGAATCCGTCCAGCAGCGCATGGCGGCGGGACTCTCCTTCACCGAGTTCAGCTACATGACCCTGCAGGCGGCCGACTTCCTGCACCTCTTCCGTGAGCACGGGGTGGAGATGCAGATGGGCGGCGCCGACCAGTGGGGCAACATCACTGCCGGTCTGGAGCTGATCCGGCGCGTCGAGGGGCGTGAAGAGGGGGAGGAGCCAGCCGCGTACGCGCTGTGCAGCCCGCTGCTGATCGCGCCGGGCGGCGAGAAGATGGGCAAGACCGAGCAGGGCGCCGTCTTCCTCGACCCGGAGCTGACGCGGCCGTACGACTTCTACCAGTACTTGCTCAACCAGCCGGACGCGATGGTGAGCACGCTGCTGCGCTGGCTGACGCTGCTCGGGCGCGAGGAGGTCGAAGCGCTCGAGGCCGAGCAGGCCGCCCACCCGGAACGCCGCCCGGGCCAGCGCGCATTTGCGTTCGACCTGACCGCGCGCGTCCACGGCAACGACGAGGCGCAGCGCCAGGTGCACGTGGCCGAAGCAGCCTTTGGCGGCGGCGGGCCCATCGAGGACCCGGCGGTGCTGGCCGACCTTCACGCCGCGCTCGGGGGCTTCGAGATCGGCGACGAGGCCCTGCGCGCCGGGGCGCTGGCCGTGGCGCTCGCGTCGGGCCTCTACGCCTCGAGCGGCGAGGTACGGCGTGCCATCGCCCAGGGCGGGCTCTCCCTCAACGAGCGGCGCGTGACGGCCACGGATGAGGCCGTGACCCCGATCGCCGGGGAGTGGCTCGTGGTGCGTGCCGGGAAGAAGCGGTTGGCCATCGGGCGCGTCCGGCGCTGAGCTCAGGCCGCGTGGCGGCCGCGGAGGACGTTGAGCACTGCGCTCGGGGAGAGGCCCCGCTGGGCGCACAGCACCAGCGCGTGGTACAGCAGGTCGGCAACCTCGCCGGCCAGCGCTGCACTGGCCCAGGGGCGATCTGCATCGGCCGCCTCCGCATGAGCGTCGTCCTTGGCCGCGATGACGACCTCGACCGCCTCCTCGGCGACCTTGCGCGCCACGGCGTCCACGCCGCCGCGCAGCAGGCTCGTCGTGTAGGAGTCCGGGGGCATCCGCTCGGCTCGATCGCCGATGGTCGCCCAGAGGGTCTCGAGCCAGCCGAAGCCCTGCGGCGTCCCGGCGGCGAACGCCGTGCGCCCGTGGGCGAGCCCGGCATCGAAGCAGGAGCGATCGCCCGTGTGGCAGGCGGGGCCGGCCGGCTCCACCGTCAGCAGGAGCGCGTCGCCGTCGCAGTCGAGGGCGAGCCCGACGAGCCGCAGAACGTTGCCGCTCTCCTCGCCCTTCCGCCACAGCCGGTCGCGGGAGCGGGAGTGGAAGTGGACCTGGCCGCTGTCCAGCGTCGCGGCGAGAGCCTCCGCGTCGAGCCAGCCGAGCATCAGCACCCGACCATCGGCGGCGTCCTGCACGATGCCCGGGACGAGCCCATCCGCGCCCCAGCGGGGGACGACCCGAGCGGCGGCCATCAGGCGGCCTCCTCCACGGGCCGCACCGGCACGCCCGCGGCCGCCAGGGCGGCCTTGACCGAGGCGATCGAGTGGATGCCGCGATGGAAGACCGACGCGGCGAGGACGGCGTCGGCGCCGCCCTCGACGATGGCCGCCACCATGTCGGCGGGCGTGCCCGCACCGCCCGACGCGATGAGCGGCACATCCACGACCGCCGTCACGGCGCGCAGCAGGTCCAGGTCGAACCCCGAGCGCGTGCCGTCGCGGTCGATCGACGTGAGGAGGATCTCACCGGCCCCCAGCCCGGCGGCGCGGCGAACCCAGGCCACGGCATCCAGGCCGGTCGCGTCCCGGCCGCCGCGGGCAAGCACCTCCCAGCCGCCGTCCGCCGACACGGCCCGCACGTCAACGGCGACGACGACGCACTGCCGCCCGAAGACGCGCGCGCAGCGACGGATGAGTCCCGGGTCGGCGATGGCGGCCGTGTTCACGGCCACTTTGTCGGCGCCGGCGCGGAGCACCGCTCGCATGCCCGCCGTGGAGCGCACGCCGCCGCCCACGGTGAGGGGCACGAACAGCCGCCGCGCGGTCCGCTCGACCAGCTCCAGCAGCGTCGCGCGGCCCTCCGGCGCGGCGGTGATGTCGAGGAGGACGATCTCGTCGGCACCGGCCGCAGCATAGCGGGCCGCCAGCTCGGCCGGATCCCCCGCATCCCGCAAGTCCACGAAGCGCGTGCCCTTCACGACGCGGCCGCCGGCCACGTCGAGGCAGGGGATGACGCGACGGAGCAGCATCGCTCAGGCGCCCGCGAGGGCCACGGCGTTGGCGAGCAGGCGCAGCCCGCGGCTCCCGGAACGCTCCGGGTGGAACTGCGTGCCGAGCAGCCGGCCCGACGCGACGACGCTCGGGAAGCGCCCCCCGTGCTCGGTCTGGGCGAGGACCACCGACGGGTCGTCGGGGACGCCCACGAAGGAGTGGACGAAGTAGGCGGCGGCTCCATCGGGGATGCCCTCGAGGAGGGAGTGGCGGCGGCGACGCTCGATGGCGTTCCAGCCGATGTGTGGCAGCCGCGGCGCGCCGACGATGGGGCGCACCGTGCCGCCGAGCAGGCCGAGCAGTTCCGCACCGTCCTCCTCGGAGCGCTCGAAGAGGAGTTGCAGGCCGAGGCAGATGCCGAGGTACCAGGCGCCGTCGTCGAGCGACGCGCGGATCGCGTCGTCGAGCCCGCTCCGGCGCAGCCGCGCCATGGCCGGCCGGCTGGCGCCGACGCCCGGGACCACGATGAGCGACACGCCGGCCAGGCCGGAGGGCCGGCTGGCGATGGTGACGACGGCTCCGGCCGCCTCGAGCGCGGCGCGCACGCTGACGAGGTTGCCGGCGCCGTGATCGACGACCGCCGCGCGCACCGGGGTCACGTGGCGGACCCCGGGTCGAGGGTCCCCTTCGTGGAGGCGATGCCGCTGCGCCGCGGATCGGACTCGGTGGCCTCGCGCACGGCGAGCGCGAGCGCCTTGAAGGCGGCCTCGGCGACGTGGTGGTCGTTGCGGCCGGCGGCGCGGAGGTGGAGCGTCAGGCCGGCCGAGCGCGCGAACGCCTCGAGGGCGTGCTCGATGAGCTGCGTCGAGAGGGCGCCGATCCGCTCGCCGCGGAAGGCCAGGTCGAGCACGGCGTACGGCCGCCCGGAGCAGTCCACGACGGCGCTCGCGAACGCCTCGTCCATGGGCACGGACGCGTCGCCGAAGCGGCGGATACCGGAGCGGTCGCCGAGCGCCTGCGAGAGGGCACTGCCCACGACGAGGGCGACGTCCTCGACCGTGTGGTGCTCGTCCACCTCGAGGTCGCCGGTCGCGGCCACGGCGAGGTCCACCAGGGCGTGGTGGGCGAACGAGGTCCACAGGTGGTCGTAGAGGCCCACGCCGGTGCGCACGTCGGCCGTGCCGATGCCGTCGAGGTCGAGGCGCACGGTCACGTCGGTCTCCCGCGTGGTGCGGCGGACCTCGGCCGTGCGCGCTCGACCGATCGTGCCGCTCATGCGCCGATGGCCTCGATGAGCCGCATGTTCTCGACCGTGGACCGCACGGTCAGGCGCAGGTGGCCGCGCAGCGGGTTGGCCGGCCCGAACGTGCGCGGCACCAGGCCGCGGTGCAGCAGCCGCTCGGCGGCTTCCTCGGCCTGCTCGTGGCTGCCGATGCGCACGAGGAGGAAGTTCGTGACCGAGGGATGCGGCGTCCACCCGGCGGCGGTGAGCGCGGCGGCGAAGCGGCTCCGTTCCTCGACCAGCCGCCGCACATTCTCGACGGCGGTCGCCGGCGCTCGCAGCGCCGCCGCGCCGATGGTCGCCGAGACCGTGGAGACGCTGCCCGGCGGCCGGACGCGTTCGAGGCGCGCGATCGTCGCGCGGGCGGCCACGGCATAGCCGATGCGGATGCCGGGCAGGGCGAAGGCCTTGGAGAGCGTGCGCACGACGATGAGATGCGGATAGCGGTCGCGCAGCGGGATGGCCGTCCGTCCGGTGAACTCGTGGTAGGCCTCGTCCACGACGATCGCCGGTGCCTGGGGCCCGAGCGCCGCGGCGGCGTCGAGGAGCGCCAGCAGGTTGGCCTCCGGCTCATCCGCGCCGGTCGGGTTGTTGGGCACCGCGAGCCACACGACCTGCGCCTCGGCCAGGAGGGGGAGGAGGCGATCCAGGTCGAGCCCGAAGGCGCCGTCTGTCCCGCGCCGGGGGACCGCGATCGCCCGGGCGGCACGCTGCGATGTCAGGACACCGTACATGCCGTAGGTCGGGATGGGCACGATCGCCGCGCCGGCGGCCGGCAGGAAGGTCTTGGCGATGATGTCGAGGACCTCGTCGGCGCCGGCGCCGACGACGATCTCGCCCGGGTCGACGCCCGTGTACGCGGCGGCCGCCGCGGTGAGCTCCGCGTACTCGCTGTCGGGGTACTCGTTGAGGCTCGGGTCGAACGGCCCCGCGAGCGCGCCGGCCAGCCCGTCCGGCTCGGCCGGCGAGGTGTTCGTGTCGAAGCGCACGACATCCTCGGGGCGCACGCCGTACCGCGCGGCGATGGCCTGGTTGGAGGGTTCCCAGGTGTAGACCTGGGTGGTACCGGTGCGGCGGGCGGCATCGGTCATGGCGCGGCGTCTCCCATCTCGAAGCGGATGTCCACGGCGCGGCGGTGGGCGGTCAGGCCCTCCGCTTCCGCCACGACCGCGACCGTGTGCCGGATGGCGGCCAAGCCCTCGCGCGTCACCCGCTGCACCTGGACCCACTTGCCGAAGGACTCCACGCCGAGCGCACCGTAGGCGCGCGCCAGGCGGCCGGTGGGCAGGACATGGTTCGATCCCGTCGCATAGTCCCCGGCCGACTCGGGCGCCCAGGCACCGAGGAAGACGGAGCCCGCGTGCCGGACCGCCGCGAACGCCCGATCATCGCGGGCCACGACGATCGACAGGTGCTCCGGTGCGTAGGCGTTGACGAAGTCGAGCGCTTCGTCGAGGTCGGCTGCCTCCACTACGAGGCCGGCCGAGGCCAGTGAGGCCTGCAGGAACGCCTGGCGAGGCAGGGCCGGCAGCTGGCGGGCGACCTCGGCCTCGACGGCGTCGGCGAGGACGGGCGAGGTGGTCACGAGGACGGCAGCCGAATCGGGCCCGTGCTCAGCCTGGCTGAGCAGGTCGGCGGCGACGTGGGCCGGCTCGGCGGTCCCGTCGGCAAGGACCATCACCTCGGACGGACCGGCGGGGAAGTCGATCGAGGTTGTGCCCAGGACCTCCAGCTTGGCCGCCGTCACCCAGGCGTTGCCCGGACCGACGATGCGGTCCACAGGCCCGATGCTCTCCGTGCCGTGGGCCAGGGCGCCGATGGCCTGGGCTCCGCCCATGGCGTAGAACTCGTCGACGCCCATGAGCCCCGCGGCGCCGAGGAGCGCCGTTGAGACGCGTCCGTCGCGCCCGGCGGGGCTGGCCACGACCAGCTCCCGGACACCCGCCAGGCGAGCCGGGATGGCGCTCATGAGGAGTGACGAGGGGTAGGAGGCTTCGCCACCGGGGACGTAGGCGCCGACGCGGTCGAGCGCTCGCCAGGCGCGCCCGACCCGGATGCCCGGGGCGACCTGGACCCATTGCTCGCGTGGCGGCACCTGGACGGCGTGGAAGGCCTCGATGTTGCGGGCCATCGCGAGCAGGGCGTCCCGCAGAACATCGGGCAGGGCATCCCGGGCGGCGGCCAGCTCCGTGGCGGAGACGCGCAGCGGTGCCGGCACGCCGGCGCTGGGGGCAAGCCCACCGCCGAACCGGGCGTTCGCCGCGCGCAGGGCGGCGTCCCCGCCGCGCCGAACCTCGTCGACGATCGCACGGGCGCCCTCCCGCACGTCCGACGAGGCGCTCGCGCTGCGCTCGACGAGCGCGGCGCGCTCGGTCACGGAGCAGTCGGCCAGGCGGACGCGGCGGAGGCGCGCGAAGGCGACGCTCACGGGACGAGCTTCTCGATGGGCACCACGAGGATGCCCGACGCCCCGGCCGCGCGCAGCGGCGGGAGCATGCGCCATACGTCCGCGTCCTCGACCACGGCGTGGACGGCGACCATGTCGTCGTGGGCGAGCGGGATGACGCTCGGCGAGGCGAGCCCGGGCAGGATCGCCTCGATGGCGCTGAGCGCTCGGCGCGGTGCGTTCATCATCAGGTACTTCCGGCGCCGGCCGGCGACGACCGCGCCGAGCACCGTCACGACCTCGTCGACCGTGGCGTCGCGTCGCGCCACGGCCGAGGGCCGGCCGACCAGCACGGCCTGGCTCTCGAGCAGACAGCCGACCGAGCGCAGCCCGTTCATGATCAGTGTCGAGCCCGTGGAGACGAGGTCGACGATCCCCTCGGCCAGGCCCAGACGGGGCGCCACCTCGACGGAACCACTGAGCGGCACGATGGCGACGTCGATGCCGCGCTCGCCGAAGAAGCGTCGCGTCGTCGCAGGGTGGCTCGTGGCCAGGCGCCGGCCGGCGAGCTGCTCGAATGAGACCGCCTCATCGTCAACCGGGACTGCGGCCTCGAGACGACAACGGCCGTAGCCCAGCTCCAGGCGCACGGGAAGCTCGACGTCGGCCTCCGCCAGCAGATTCGTACCGGTGATGCCGAGGTCGGCGACGCCGTCGCCCACCAGCTCGACGATGTCCTCGGTACGAACGTGCAGGATGTCGAGCGGCACGTTCTCGGCGTGACTGACGAGCGCGCGCGACTGGTCCTCGAACTCGAGCCCGGCGTCGCGCAGGAGGCGCAGGGTCGGCTCGAGCAGCCGGCCCTTGTTGGGGACGGCCAGGCGCAGGCGATCCGGTGTCATCGACCGGTCGCCGTGGCCGCCCGGCCCTTCGTCCGCGCCAGGGCGGCCCTGTAGCCGCCGGTCCCGTGGTGGAGCCAGGAGGCGATGCGGGTGATCGTCGCCGTGCTCGCGCCGGTGCGACCCGAGATCTCGGCGTAATGGAGCCCTTCCTGGAGCAGCCGGACGACCTGCCAGCGCTGCGCCAGGTCGTGGATCTCACGCAGCGTGCACAGGTCGCGCAGGAACCGTTCGGCCTCGTCTCGGTCGGGGAGGGCCAGGATCGCGTCCAGGAGATCCCCCGTGGCCGGGGTCCGCCAGTCCTCGAACTCGCGCATCAGGGGCGCCTCGACCGGAAGGACGTGCAGTCATGGTATCGTTGTAGCATGGTACAACGCTATCAGATGACTGCACGGCCCGTCAACCCGTGGAGCTGATCCCCGCCATCGACCTGCGCGGAGGCCGCGTCGTGCGGCTCGTGGCGGGCGATTTCGCGCGCGAGACCACGTATGGCGACGACGCGCTGCTGATCGCCCGGCGGTGGGTGGGGGAGGGGGCGACCCGCCTGCACATCGTCGACCTCGACGGCGCGCGTGAGGGCCGTCCCGTCCAGGCGGACCTGGTGGCGCGGGTGATCGCGGGGGCCGGCGTGCCCTGTCAGGTCGCCGGCGGCCTGCGGGACGCCGCGAGTGTGGAGGCGGCGCTCGCGGCAGGCGCGGATCGCGTCGTGCTGGGCACGGCGCTCCTGCGTGATCCGGGGTTCGCATCCCGGCTCGTCGCCGGCCACGGTGTCGAGCGCATCGTCGCCGCCCTCGACGTGCGCGCCGGGAGCGTCGTTGGCGAGGCCTGGCGGCAGGGGGCCGCGGGCCGACCGGCGCTCGAGGTGCTGGGCGACCTCATCGCCGCGGGCCTGCGTGTCCTGGCCGTCACCGCCATCGAGCGCGACGGGCTCCTCGGCGGGCCCGACCTCGACCTGTACCGGGGTTTCCGATCGGCCGCCCCGGAGGCCACCCTCATCGCGTCGGGCGGTGTGACGACGATCGACGACCTGCGTCGGCTCGCGGATGCGGGCTGCGACGGGGCGATCCTGGGACGCGCCCTCTACGAGGGGCGCCTGGATCTCGCGATGGCCCTGACCGCCACGGCGGGGTGAGCGGCGCCGGTCCTAGTGGCCGGCAGCCTCGAGTTCCTTGCGGTGCAGGTCGATGACCTTCTGCGCGATGTGCGCCGGCACCTCCTCGTAGGTCGCCAGCTCGGCGCTGAAGGAGCCGCGGCCGTGGGTGAGCGAGCGCAGCTCGGTCGCGTACGTCGGCAGCTCGGCCATCGGCACCTGTGCACGCACGACCTGCATCCCGTCCTCGCTGTCGAGACCGAGGACGCGGCCCCGCCGCGTGTTGAGGTCGCGGTTCACGTCGCCCATGTACTGCTCGGGCACGCGCACCACGACGTCCATGATCGGCTCGAGGAGCACCGGGTTCGAATCCTGGATACCTTTCTTGGTGGCCATCGAGGCGGCGATCTTGAAGGAGAGCTCGTTGGAGTCGACGGTGTGGAACGAGCCGTCCACGAGTGTGGCCTTGAAGTCGATGACCGGGTAGCCGGCCAGCGCGCCCTCGGCGGCGACCTCGCGCACGCCCTTCTCCACGCCGGGGAAGAAGCCCCTGGGCACGGAGCCGCCGACGACCTTCTCGACGAACTCGACACCGCCGCCGTTATTCGGCTCGATCTCCAGCCAGACGTGCCCGAACATGCCGTGCCCGCCGGTCTGTTTCTTGTAGCGGCCTTCGACCCTGGAACGGCTTCGGATCGTCTCGCGGTAGGGGATGTGCGGCTGCCGGGTCACCACGGCCGCCCCGAACTTGCGCTTCAGGCGTTCGCCGATGACGGCGATCTGGTTCTCGCCCTGCGCGTAGAGCACCTGCTCGCCGGTCTCGACGGGCCGTTCGAGGCGGATCGTGGGCTCCTCCTCGAGCAGCCGTGCCAGCGCGGTGCCCAGCTTGTCGAGGTCGGCCTTCGTCTGCGGCTCGATGGCCACCGGCAGCGTCGGCCCGGGGAACTCGAGGGGCGGGAGGCGCAGCGGGCGCTCGCGGCTCGAGAGCGAGTCCCCGGTCTTCGTATACACGAGTTTGGCCACGGCGCCGATCTCCCCGGCGCCGATCTCGCCGACAGCCTCCTGCTCCTTGCCGTGGAGGAGCAGGAGCTGGCCGATGCGCTCATCCTCCCCGCGCGCAGGATTCCAGGCGTGGTCGTTGTTCTTCAGGACGCCGGACAGCACGCGCAGGTAGGTGAGCCGGCCGACGAACGGGTCGGCGGTCGTCTTGAAGACGCGCACGAGCAGCGCGCCGTCGCGGTCTGCGGCCATGAGGACATCGTCGCCTCCCTTGTCCAGGGCGGTGACGGGCGCCTCCTCGTCGGGGGAGGGCAGGTAGCGGATGATCGCGTCAAGCACGCCGTCGATGCCGATGTGCCGCTCGGCGCTGCAGACCACGACCGGTGCCAGGATGCTCTCGCGCACCCCCTTGTGGAGGCACGCGTCAAGCTCCGCGTCGCTGACGTCCTCGCCCTCGAGGTACTTGGCCAGCACCTCGTCATCCGCCTCGGCGGCGGCCTCGAGGAGTTGGTCGCGACGCCGGGCGACCTCGGGCTCCAGCTCGGTCGGGATCGGGATCTCCTGACGTGCGCCCTTCTCGAAGCGATACGCCGTGCGGTGGACGAGATCGACGTAGCCGCTGAACGCATCGCCGGCGCCGATCGCCAGCTGCAGCGGCGCGATCTTGGTGCCGAACTGCTCTCGCAACCGGTCCAGGGCACGGTTCGGGTCGGCGTTCTCTCGGTCGCACTTCGTGAGCACGAAGAGCGCGGCCCGGCCCATGCGGCGGGCCAGGGCGATGGCCGTCTCGGTGCCGGCCTCGACGCCGCCGGAGGCGTCCATCGCCAACAGGGACGCGTCGACGGCCGCAAAACCTTCCACGACCTCGCCCACGAAGTCGGCGTAGCCGGGCGTGTCCACCAGCGTCACGCGGTAGCCGGCGGTCTCGAGCGTAGCCACGGCCAGCGAAAGGGAGAGCTTGCGCTTCTGCTCCTCGGGCTCGAAGTCGAGGCTCGCCGTCCCGTCGTCCACGCGCCCCATCCGGGGGATGGCCCCGGCGGCGTAAAGGAGATGCTCGCCGAGCGTCGTCTTGCCGGCACCCGCGTGGCCGGCCAGGACGACGTTGCGGAGGTGCGCGAGATCGACGCTCTTCATCGAGGGGCAGACCTCTCGGTAGGGTGTTCGGGGCCGGAGGATCGGCGGGGTCATCATATAGAATCGCGCTCGATGTCCGGTCACTCCAAGTGGTCCCAGATCAAGCGCCAGAAGGGCGCCAACGACGCGAAGCGCGGCGCCGTGTTCACCAAGGTCGCCCGCGAGATCAGCATGGCGGCACGGGCCGGCGGCGCGGATCCCGACGCCAACTTCAAGCTGCGCCTGGCGATGGAGAAGGCGCGGGCGGTGAACATGCCCGCCGACAACATCAAGCGGGCCATCGAGCGCGCCGCGGGCGCCGGCGACGGGGAGCAATACGAGGAGATCGTCTACGAGGGCTACGGCCCGGGGGGAGTGGCCATCCTCGTCGAGGCGGCCACCGACAACCGCAACCGGACGGCGGCCGACGTGCGGGCGATCTTCACCAAGGCTGGCGGCCAGCTCGCCGGCTCGGGCGCGGTGGCCTGGCAGTTCGTGCCGCGAGGTCTCATCGGCATCCCCCGCCAGCGGCACGACGCGGACGAAGTCGCGTTGCTGGCCATCGACGCCGGCGCCGACGACGTGGACACCGAGGGCGATCCCATCGAGGTCTTCACCGATCCGGGCGACCTCGAGACCGTCCGGCGGGCCCTCGAGGCGGCGGGGGTCGACGTCGAGTCATCCGAGCTGACGATGCATGCCCGGAACACCGTCGAGGTGGACGCCGCCCACGCGCGCCAGAACCTGCGCCTGATCGAGCACCTCGAGGACCATGACGACGTCCAGCGGGTGACGGCGAACTTCGAGATCCCGGACGAAGTCTTCGCCGAGGCGGCGTCGGTTTGATCGTCCTGGGCATCGATCCCGGGACGGCCATGACCGGCTATGGGCTGGTCGAGCGCACCGGGAGCCGGCTGCGGGCCATCGACTATGGCTGCCTGGAGACGCCCTCGACGATGGAGCTGCCGCAGCGCCTGCTGCTCATCCAGCAGGGCATCGCCGACCTCATCGAGACGCACCGGCCGGACCTGGTGGCCGTGGAGCGGCTCTTCTTCAACAAGAACGTCCAGACCGCCTTCGCGGTGGGGCAGGCCCGCGGCGTGGCCCTCCTGACCGCCGCCCAGTTCGGGCTGGCCGTCCACGAGTACGGCCCGCACGAGGTGAAGATGGCGGTCACCGGTTACGGGCGGGCCGAGAAGGCGCAGGTGCAGCGCATGGTCCAGACCGTGCTGGGACTCGCGGTGCTGCCTCGCCCCGACGACGCGGCCGACGCGCTGGCCATCGCCATCTGCCTCGCCCACGCTTACCGGCCCGCGGCCTGAGGCGGCGCCCGTGATCGCGTCGCTGGAGGGGATCGTAGGGGCCGTGGGCTCCGACTCCGTGGTCCTGGAGATCGGGGGCGTCGGGTACCGGGTGTACGCCGGGTCGGGGACGATCGCCGCAGCCCGCCACGGGGCGCACTTGAAGCTGCACACGCACCACCTCGTGCGCGAGGACCTGCACGCCCTCTACGGCTTTCGCACGACCGAGGAGCTGGGCTTCTTCGAGCTCCTGCTCACCGTGGCCGGCGTCGGTCCGAGGGTGGCGCTGGCGATCGTCTCGGCGCGCCACGTGCCGGACCTGCAGCTGGCCATCCTGCAGGGCGACGAGGCCGTGCTCACGGCCGTCAGCGGGGTGGGTCGGAAGCTCGCCGCGCGGGTCATCCTCGAGCTGAAGGAGAAGGTCGCCGCGGCCGGCATGGCGGCCGGCCTGGCCGGGGGGCGGGCGCGCGGCGCCGCGGTGGGCGAGACGGAAGTCGTGGCCGCCCTCCAGGCCCTCGGCTACTCCGCCGGCGAGGCGCGCGAGGCGGCCCGGGAGGCGGTCGTCGGTGGCGCCCCGGGCGACTCGCTCGAGGAGCGCGTGAAGGTCGCGCTGCGCACGCTGCGCCGGGACTGAGAGGTCGCTGGCGATGCGAACGCATGTTCACATCCGCCTTCGGACCTGCTAGACTCGGCGCCGATGGACGAGCAAGGACGCGTCGTGGGCTCGGCGGCCCTGGCGGTGGAAGAGGCGGTCGTCGAGACGAGCCTCCGGCCGCGCATCCTCGCGGAGTACATCGGGCAGGAGAAGGTCAAGGCAAACCTGCGCATCCTGCTCGAGGCGGCCCGGCAGCGGGGGGAGGCGGCGGACCACATCCTCCTCTATGGCCCGCCCGGCCTGGGCAAGACGACGCTGGCCAACATCGTGGCCCGCGAGCTGGGCGTCTCGATCCACACCACGAGCGGCCCGGCGATCGAGCGCCCCGGCGATCTGGCGGCCATCCTCACCAACCTCGACGAGCGCGACGTCCTCTTCATCGACGAGATCCATCGCCTGAACCACGCCGTGGAGGAGATCCTCTACCCGGCCATGGAGGACTTCGCCATCGACGTGATGATCGGCAAGGGACCGAGCGCGCGCTCGCTGCGCCTGAACATCAAGCCCTTCACGGTCGTCGGCGCGACGACGCGCGCGGGGCGCATCAGCTCCCCGTTGCGCGACCGCTTCGGCGCGGTGCACCGGCTCGACTACTACGAGACGGGCGAGCTGGCGACGATCGTCGCGCGCTCGGCGGGGATCCTCGGCGTATCCATCGACCACGAGGCGGTCGAGGTCCTGGCGCGCCGGGGGAGGGGCACGCCGCGCATCGTCAACCGCCTGTTGAAGCGCGTGCGCGACTTCGCCCAGGTGAAGTCGGACGGGCGGATCTCCGCGCGCGAGGCGGACGCGGCCATGCTGGCCATGGACATCGACGACGAGGGCCTCGACACGACCGACCGGCGCCTCCTCGCGGCCATCGTCCAGAAGTTCGCCTCCGGCCCGGTCGGCGGCGCCGCGGTGGCCGCCATCCTGGGCGAGGAAGTCGAGACGATCGAGGACGTCTACGAGCCCTACCTGCTCCAGCTCGGCTTCCTCGATCGCACGCCGCAGGGCCGCGTGGCCACGGAGCGCGCGCGCGAGCACCTGCGCAAGCTCGGCTACGACGTGCCGCCGCCGCGCCGGCAGGAGCGGGTCGACAGCGGCCTGTGGGACGGCGTGACGACCGAAGGGGCGCCGCCCGAGTGACCGCCGCGCCGCCCACGGATGGCCTGGCCCTCGCCACGCGCGGCCTGCACAAGCGCTACGGCTCGCGCGTCGCGCTGGCCGGGCTGGACTTGTCGGTGCCGAGCGGCGTGGTCTACGGCTTCCTCGGCCCCAACGGCGCCGGCAAGACGACCACGATGCGGCTGCTCACCGGCCTCATCCACCCCGACGCGGGCAGCATCGAGGTCCTCGGGCGGCCCTTCGGGCGGCGTGACCGGCACCGGCTCTTCGAGGTCGGGGCGATCATCGAGGCGCCCGCCTTCTACCCCTACCTCTCTGGGCGCGAGAACCTGCGGGCCCTCGCCGCCACCGGCGCGCCCACGCCGCGCAGCCGCATCGAGGAGCTCCTGGAGCTCGTCGGCCTGCGCGACCGGGCCGGCGACAGGGTCTCGGGCTATTCGCTGGGCATGAAGCAGCGGCTGGGCATCGCGGCGGCGCTGCTCAGCGATCCGAGGCTCCTCCTGCTCGACGAGCCCGCCAACGGCCTCGATCCGGCGGGCATCGTGGCCATGCGCGACACGCTGCGCCACCTCGCGTCGAGGGGTAAGACCGTCTTCATCTCCAGCCACATCCTGGCCGAGATCCAGCAGCTGGCCGACCAGGCCGGCATCATCGCCTCCGGTCGCCTGGTGCGAGAGGGGTCGATCCAGGCGCTCCTCGCGAGCCAGGGCCTGGTGCGGGTGCGTGTCGCCGCGGAGGAGGCCGGCCGGGCGGCAGCGATCCTGGAGGCGTTCGCCGGCCCGGGCAGCGTCAGCGCGTCGCCCGGAGATGACGGTTGGCTCACCGTGCGCGTGGACCACGGCCGTGCCGCGGCAGCCAACCGCGCCCTCGCGGAAGCCGGCATCTACGCCTCGGCCCTCGAATCGGGCAACGACCTCGAGTCGATCTTCCTTCAGCTGACCGGCGGTGAGCCGTCGCCCGGCGGGGAAGGCACGTTCACCCGCATGCCTGACGTGGATGGCCCGGGTCCGACCGCTCCCGGGAGCGGGGCATGAGGCTGTTCGGTTCGGGCCTGCGCAAGCTCGTGCGGCGGCCGGCCACGTGGCTCACGCTCGGCCTGCTGATCGGCCTCCTGGGGCTCATCCTCGTCGCCGTCGGCGCGACCGCGAACGACCGGCGGGCGGACCCCGACGGCGGGAACGCGCTGCTGCTGCTCACCTTCCCGCTGGCCTATGGCTTCGTGCTCGGCTTCATCCTCGGGCTGGGCGGCCTGTTCGCGGTCATCTACGGCGCCGCGGTGGCCGGTTCGGAGTGGGGCTGGGGCACGCTCAAGAACGCCGTCGCCCGCGGAGAGAGCCGCAGCCGCTACGTCGTCGCCACCTTCGCCGGCGTGGCCCTGCTGACCGGCATCGGCCTGCTCGTCGCGTTCGCGGCCGGCGTGGCCCTGGCCGTCGTGGGGGCGAACCTCGCGGGCGTCTCCACGGCGGGTCTCGACGACGCCGCGACGCTCCGCACCCTGCCCGAGAACCTCGCCCGCGGCTGGCTGGCCATCGCCGAGGAGGGGGCCATCGGCTTCGCCATCGCGACGATCGCCCGCAGCCAGCTGGCCGGGATCGGGGCCGGCATCGCCTTCTTCTTCGGTGAGCAGTTCGCCGGGATCTTCCTGCCCGACATCGTCAAGTACCTGCCGTTCGACGCCGCCACGGCCATGGTCGCGGGCGGCCTGCCCGGGAGCTTCGGGGACGGAGGGGGCGGATCCTCGCTCGACGCGGGCGCCGCACTCGCTGTCGTCGTCGCCTGGCTGGTGGGCTCGATCGTCGTGGCGGCGCTCTTCACCGAACGTGCGGAGATCTCCGGATGACGACGATGCCCGCAGCGGCCGCCGCCGCAGACTCCGGGACGCCCGGTCGGCCCGTCCGCTTCGAGGTGCTGCGCCCGGCCCCCGGCGACGGCTCGAGCCGTGCCCGACTGGGGCGCCTCGATACGCCCCACGGATCGGTCGACACGCCGACCTTCATGCCGGTCGGCACCAACGCCACCGTGAAGTCGCTCGACCCCGACGACCTGGAAGAGATCGGCGCCCGGATCATCCTGGCCAACACGTACCACCTCTACCTCCGCCCCGGCCACGAGCGCATCGCCCGCCTCGGCGGACTGCACCGTTTCATGGGCTGGGACCGGCCCATCCTCACCGACTCGGGTGGCTTCCAGGTCGTGAGCCTGGGCGACCTGCGCGTCATCGACGACGAGGGGGTCACCTTCCGCAGCCACCTCGACGGTTCGACGCACCGCTTCACGCCGGAGCACTCGATCGGCGTCCAGGAGGCCCTGGGCCCCGACATCGCCGTCGCCTTCGATCAACCGGTGCCGCCGCACGCCTCCACGCGCGCCCAGGTCCAGGAGGCGACCGAGCGCACGCACCGCTGGGCCGAGCGCTCGCTGCGCGCCCACGCGCGAGCTGACCAGGCGCTCTTCGGCATCATCCAGGGCGGCCTGGAGGCCGACCTGCGAGCGGCCTCGACGCGCTTCGCCGCCGCGCTGCCCTTCGACGGCCTGTGCATCGGCGGGCTCGCCGGCGACGAGTCCGCGGCCCAGCGCGGTGAGGCCCTCGACGTCGTCGTGGCGCTCCTGGCCGACGACCCGCGGCCGCGCTACCTCATGGGTCTCGGCTCGCCGCCCGACATGCTCGATGCCGTCCATCGGGGCGTGGACCTCTTCGACTCCGTGCTGCCGGCCCGCGTGGCCCGCAACGGCACGCTGTGGGTGCCCGAAGGCCGGCTGAACCTGCGCAATGCCCGCTTCCTCGACGACCCGGGCCCTGTCCAGGAGGGCTGCCGCTGCCGCCTCTGCCGCCACCATTCACGGGCCTACCTGGCGCACCTCTTCCGCGCCGATGAGCTGCTGGCCTACCGGCTGGCGACTTGTCACAACCTGACCTACTGCCTAGACTTCATGGCGCGCGTCCGGCAGGCGATCGCCGCCGGGACGCTCCCCGACCTCGTGAGCGAGACGTCGGCGCGCCGTGTCCAGAAGCACCCTTCCGACGCTCCGTCGAGTGACAGACAAGCTGGCGCTGAGGGAGGGTGAAGTCGTCGTAGATCCCCGCCGTCCACCATGACGGCGGCGTGGAGGTGGTGATCGCATGGCATCGAAGGATCGACCCCACCGCGAGATGAAGAAGAAGCCGAAGGACGCGGCCGCGAAGCCCAAGCTCCAGTCCCTCTCCGACGCTCCGACCCCACAGGCGGAGCTGATCCGCCCCAAGCGCAAGCCGCGCTGGGAGGAACCGGAGGCGAGCGAGTAGCAGGCCCACGACCCGGCCCTCGGTCCAGCCCAGGAGGAGAACCCAGGCGATGACGATCACGGGGGCCGGCATCACGGCCGGCGGCGAGAGGAACGGCGTGGAGAAGACGAACGATCGAGCCGCCGGCGAGCGGAGCCGCGCCGTGGATGCGGCGATCCTGGCCATCGAGAAGCAGTTCGGGCGCGGCTCGATCATGAAGCTCGGTTCGGCCGAGCGGCAGCAGGTGGACTCCATCCCCACGGGCTCCATCGCGCTCGACCTCGCGCTCGGCGTGGGCGGCATCCCGCGCGGCCGGATGACGGAGATCTTCGGCCCCGAGTCGTCGGGCAAGACGACGCTCTGCCAGCACATCCTGGCCGAGGCGCAGCGGCGCGGCGGCGTGGTCGCCTTCATCGACGTCGAGCACGCGCTCGACCCGGGCTACGCGCGCGCCTGCGGCGTCAACGTCGACGAGCTCCTCGTCAGCCAGCCCGACACGGGCGAGCAGGCCCTCGAGATCACCGAGACGCTCATCCGCTCCGGCGGCGTCGACTGCGTCGTCATCGACTCGGTAGCGGCCCTCGTGCCGCGCGCGGAGATCGAAGGCGAAATGGGCGATTCCTTCGTGGGCATCCAGGCCCGGCTCATGAGCCAGGCCCTGCGCAAGCTGACCGGCGCGGTCAGCCGCTCCAACACGGCGCTCGTCTTCACCAACCAGCTGCGCGAGAAGATCGGCGTCATGTTCGGCAACCCGGAGACGACGCCGGGCGGCCGCGCCCTGAAGTTCTACGCCAGCGTCCGCCTCGATATCCGCCGCATCGAGACGATCAAGGTCGGCACGGACGCGGTGGGCAGCCGCGTGCGCGTCAAGGTCGTCAAGAACAAGGTCGCCTCGCCGTTCCGCGTCGCCGAGTTCGACGTCATGTACGGAGAGGGCATCTCGAAAGAGGGCGGCCTGCTCGACGTCGGTGTGGCCACGGACGTGGTCAGCAAGTCCGGCGCCTGGTTCAACTACGGCGAGACCCGCCTGGGCCAGGGCCGCGAGGCGAGCAAGGAGTTCCTCAAGGCGAACAAGGACGTCGCCGAGCGGATCGAGGCGGACATCCGGGCGAAGGTCGCCACGATCTCCCTGCCGGTGGAGGGCATCACGGAGGCCGAATGAGCCGGCCCGCCACCGGCGCGGAGCGACGAGCCCGCGCCGATGCACGCAAGGCCGAGCGCGCCGAGGTCCAGGACCCGGCCGTCGTTCTCGACGCGGCCGCCGCCTTCCTCGCGGTACGGCCTCGCTCGATCGACGAGACGCGCCGACGGTTGCGCCATCTCGGCTACCCGCCAGTACCCGTCGAGATCGTTCTCGAGCGGCTGATCGAGTTCGGCTACCTCGATGACGAGGCGTTCGCGCGGGCGTGGGTGGAGAGCCGCGACCGCTCCCGGCCCCGCGGCGCGAGCGCGCTGCGCCGCGAGCTCGCGCTGAAGGGCGTGGAGCGGCCCGTGGTCGATGCCGTGCTCGACGAGCGCGACCATGCCGCCGAGGAAGCGCGTGGCGGCGCCGACGACGGAGCCGCCACACCCGACGGGATGGCCGCGGACCGGCTCCTGGCACGCAAGGCCGCGGTGCTCGGTCGCGAGACCGACCCGCGAAAGCGCCGCCAGAAGGCCTATGCGCTTCTGGCGCGCCACGGCTTCTCGCCGGACGTCATCGCTGCCGCCCTGGGCCGCGCGGCGACCGACGACTCGGATCTGGACAGCAGCATAGGGCCCGACTGAGATCGACCGCGTGCGACCGGCCACTACGCGTCATTCGACTCAGCCGAAGTTCCCGCCACCGAGGTCGGGTTCCTCCGGAGGCCATCCCGCGTTTGACGCTCCTCCGGCGCCTGCACACGGTCACACGACCCCGGCCATGTTGGGCACGGCGGGACTCGGACCTGGGGCCCGATGGCGATGTCCTCGCCGGAAACCCGCGCATCATGGCCGTCAGCCCCTCCGCACCGCCGACCTTGCTCTATGTTTGTTCCACGCACAGCCTCGACGCCAAGCGCGCCGCGAACCGGGCTTGTCGGACGCGGCGAACATAGAGGCATGATCCCGGGCGCCTCGGGGCCATAAGCCGGCCGTATTCGGAGGCCTACCGCGCGCTCCACGCTCGTCGGAAACATAGATCGATGTCGGCCGGGTCGAAGCGCCTCTGCCCACGTGGCTGATGATGAACGGGGCCAACCGAGCGTTTGACGCCCGCCAGCGCGCGGGCGTAGGCTTCGCCGCAGAACCGAAGTTCGCGTCAGCCCCGGGACAACGATCGGGACGCCCGATCAGCGCGCCGGGGGTGGCGAGCCCTTGCAGTCGGCGCGCCGGCCCCACGGAGCGCCGCCGGTGCCGACGTCCCATGGCACCGCCTGACGACTTGAATGACCGCCAGCCCGCGCGCTGGACGGGAGGGAGCTATGGACGCCATCGTCCTGGCGTTGGGCATCGTCATCGCCCTCGCCGGCGGCATCGTGCTGGGCTACGTCGCCCGCGGAGTCTGGACCGGTCAGGCCGTCAAGCACGCACAGGAGAAGGCCGGGCGCATCCTCGCCGAGGCCCGCGAGCAGCAGAAGGACCTCATCCTCAAGGCCAAGGACGAACAGTTTCGGCTGCAGCGCCAGGGCGAGGAAGAGGCCCGCGCGAAGCGCGCCGAGCTCTCGACGCTCGAGACCCGTCTGCTCCAGCGCGACGCGCAGCTCGACGAACGCTCGGACATCCTCGAGCAACGCGACCGCAAGCTCATCGACCGCGAACGCGAGCTCGAGGCCAGCCGCGAGGAGCTCTCCCGGGCGAAGCAGGAGCAGATCGCGGCCCTGGAGCGGGTCAGCCAGATGAGTCGCGAGGAGGCCAAGGCGCAGCTCCTCGAAGCGGTCCGGGCAGAGGCCGAGAATGACGCCGTGCGCATCGCCCGCGCCATCGAGCGCAAGGCCCGCGACGAGGCCGAGGACAAGGCGCGCGACGTCGTGGTCACGGCCATCCAGCGCGTCATGGCCGACCACACGGCCGAGATGACCGTGACCGTGGTGCCGCTGCCCTCGGACGAGATGAAGGGCCGCATCATCGGCCGTGAGGGGCGCAACATCCGCGCCCTGGAGCAGGCCACCGGCATCGACCTGATCATCGACGACACGCCCGAGTCCGTCGTCATCAGCGGCTTCGACCCGATCCGCCGCGAGATCGCCCGCCTCGCCCTGACGAAGCTCATCCAGGACGGGCGCATCCATCCCGGACGCATCGAGGAGGTCGTGGCCAAGGCGCGCGCCGAGGTCGATCTGGTCATGCGCCAGGCCGGTGAGTCGGCGGCCTACGACTCCGGGGTGCCGGGCCTGCCGCCGGAGATCATCAAGCTCCTCGGCCGGCTCAAGTACCGTACGAGCTACGGCCAGAACGTCCTCCAGCACTCCATCGAGACGAGCCGCCTGGGGGCCGTCATCGCCGCCGAGGTGGGGGCGGACATCCAGATCGCGAAGATGGGCGGGCTGCTGCATGACATCGGCAAGGCCGTGGACCACGAGGTGGAAGGGCCCCATGCGGCCATCGGCGGCCAGATCGCGCAGCGTCACAACCTGCCCGCCAAGGTCGTGAACGCCATCGCGGCGCACCACCAGGAGATCGAATACGCCTGCGTCGAGGCGCCCATCGTCCAGATCGCCGACGCCATCAGCGCCAGCCGGCCGGGCGCCCGGGGCGAGTCGATGGACACCTACGTCAAGCGCCTCGAAGACCTGCAGGCCATCGCCAACAGCTTCGAGGGCGTGGAGAAGTCGTTCGCCGTGCAGGCCGGGCGGGAGGTGCGCATCCTGGTCCGGCCCGAAGAGATCGACGACCTGGCCTCGATGCGCCTGGCGCGCGACATCGTGCGCAAGATCGAAGAGTCGCTGACCTATCCCGGCCAGATCAAGGTGACGGTCATCCGCGAGACGCGCGCCGTGGAGTACGCGAAGTAGGCGCCGCGCTGCGTCACGCGATCGAGGTGCAGGCGGCCGATCGCCTGGCCCCGGCGCCCGCCCGCCCCGGGGCGGGCATCCTGCGCGTGCTGATGGTGGGCGACCTCATCGGCAAGCCGGGCCGGGTCACCGCCGAGCGTGTCATCCCCGGGTTGCGCGAGGAGCGCGGCATCGACTTCGTGACCGCCAACGGCGAGAACGTGGCCGGCGGCATGGGCCTCACGGTCTCCACGGCGCAGGCGATCCTGGCCGGCGGCGTGGACGTCATCACGAGCGGCAACCACATCTGGGACAAGCGCGAGATCTACCCCGAGCTCGAGCGCGAGCCGCGCATCCTGCGCCCCCTGAACTACGGTGACCGGGACGTGCCCGGCCGCGGCTGGGGCCTCTTCCACGCCGCGGACGGGACCGAGCTGGCGGTCATCAACGTCCAGGGCCGGACGTACATGCAGCCCATCGAGAACCCCTTCACGGTCATGGACACGCTGCTCGACGAGGCCGCGGACGAGCTGCCGCCGGTGCGGCTGGTGGACTTCCACTGTGAGCTGACGAGCGAGAAGAACGCCCTCGGGGTCTACCTCGACGGCCGTGTCAGCGTCGTCGCCGGCACGCACACGCACGTGCCCACGGCCGACGAGCGGATCCTCCGCCGTGGTACGGCCTACCAGTCGGACATCGGCATGACCGGGCCCGTCTGGAGCATCATCGGTTTCGACCCGGCCACCGTCCTGCCGCGCTTCATCAACGCGCTGCCCACGCGCTTCGAGGTGGGCGACGGGCCGGTCGTCTTCAACGCGCTCCTCGTAGACGTGGATGCCACGACCGGGCGCGCCGTGGCGGTGGAGCGCATCGCCCGCATCGTCGAGGGCTGATCCTGGACCCGTCCCACTCGCGCCTCGACCTGCACGCTCATTCGAGCCGTTCGGACGGGGTCGAGGCCCCGGCCGATCTGTACCGCGCCATGGCGGCGGCCGGCCTGCGCCTCGTGGCGCTCACCGACCACGATGCGCTCGAGGGCGTGCGCGAGCTGCGCTCGGGGGGTGTCCGAGCCGCGGCGACCGATGCCGGCCCGGGGCTGATCGCGGGGGTCGAGATCAACGCCGTCGACGACGGGGACGACGCCTGGGAGGGTGAGCTGCACATCCTCGGCTACGGCATGGACCCCGACGACGAGGCGTTCGAGGCCACGCTGGCGCGCCAGCGGGCCGGCCGTGAGATCCGCGTGCGCGAGACCCTCGACCGCCTCCGGAGGCTGGGGATGCCCGTGGACGACGCCTTCGCGACGGTGGTCGCCGCCGCCGACCCGGCGAGCCTGGGGCGGCCGCACGTGGCGCGGGCGCTCATCGCCACCGGGCACGCCGCGAGCGTGGAGGACGCCTTCGCGCGCATCCTCGGACGCGGCTGTCGGGCGTACGTCCCGCGGCGCGGGCTCGACCCGCGTCAGGCGATCACGGCCATCCGGGCGGCCGGCGGCCTGGCCGTGCTCGCCCACTACCGCGAAGCGCCCGAACGGGTCGCGCTCGTCGACCGCCTCATCGGCTGGGGCCTGGGTGGGCTGGAAGTCCACTACGGCGGCATGGGCCGGCCGTACACGGTCGAGGAGACGGCGGCGCTCGCCGCCATCGCCCGGGGCCGGGGACTCGTGGCCACGGGGGGCAGCGACTACCATGGCGACACGATGTCGTACGCCGAGGCGATCGCCCGGACGGTCGTGCCCGACGAGGTCGAGGAGCCCTTCCTCGCCGCCCTCGAGGCCGCCCGGAGCCGCCCATGACCCTGCGCCAGCTGCGCGTCGTCGATCCGGGACTCGGTGTCCGCCCCGCCCCGCCCCGCCACCCGGCCAGCGCGCCCGAGGGACTCTCCGAGTTCGCCACCGACGATGTCGCCCTGCCGCGCTTCCACGTCTGGACGCTGGGCTGCCAGATGAACCGCAGCGACTCGGAGGAGATGGCCGGCGCGCTGCTCGCCGCTGGCTGCGGCGAGGCGCCGACGCTCGAGGCGGCGGACCTGGTCGTCATCAACACGTGCGCCATCCGCGAGGCGGCCGAGCAGAAGGTCATCGGCCGCATGGGCGCGCTGGCGCGCCTGAAGCAGACCAACCCGGCGCTGCGCGTCGTCGTCACCGGCTGCGCCGTACGCGCCGACAACGTGGCCGTCCTGCCGCGCCGCTACCCGGCCGTGGACCTGTTCCTGCGCCCCGACGAGGAGCCCGAGCTGGTCGAGCGGCTCGGGATCGCCAGTCCCACGGCGCCAGGGCGGCTGGCGAGGCCGACCTACGAGCGCGTCGGCCGCTCGGTGGCGGCGACCGCGGACCGCCTGACGGCCACTCGTGCCGCGGCGGTGGGGGAGGGGCGCGTCGCCCGTCACAGCCCGTTCCAGGCCTGGCTCCCGATCATCTACGGCTGCGACAAGACGTGCACCTACTGCATCGTCCCCTTCAGCCGCGGTCCCGAGCGCAGCCGGCCCTTCGATGAGGTCGTCGGCGAGGCGCGGGCGCTCGCCGCGGCCGGCTACCGCGAGGTGACGCTGCTCGGTCAGAACGTCAACTCGTACGGCCACGACCTGGCGCCCGAGCCGCGCTTCAGCGGCCTGCGTGGCCAGCGGCGACTCGGCCGGCGGCTGGAGCTGGAGGGTCGGCCGGACATCGCCGCGCTGCTGCGCGCCATCGACGGTCTGCGCACGGACGACGGCGCGCCGGCGATCCCGCGCCTGCGCTTCATCACCTCCCATCCCTGGGACCTCACCGATCGCCTCATCGACGCCATCGCAGAGTGCCCCTCGGTCTGCGAGCACCTCCACCTGCCGGTCCAGTCGGGCGACGACGCCGTGCTCCACCGCATGGGCCGCCAGTACTCGGTCGGGTCGTACCTGTCCCTCGTGGAGCGGCTGAGGGCCGCCATCCCCGGCATCAGCCTCACCACGGACGTCATCGTCGGCTTCTGCGGCGAGACCGAGGCCCAATTCGAGCGCAGCCTGGAGTTGCTGCGCACGGTCCGCTACGACCAGGTCTTCGCGGCAGCCTTCTCGCCGCGACCCGGCACCCCGGCGGCGCGCCTGCCCGACGACGTCCCCGCGGCCGAGAAGCGGCGCCGGCTCAACGAGTTGCTCGCGCTCCAGGAGGGAATCGGACTCGAGCGCAATCGGGCCTGGGTGGGGCGGACGATCGAGGTGCTGGTCGAGGGCGTGCAGGCCCCCCGCACGCACGACCACGGCGAGGGACAAGACACGTCGGGGCCGCAGCTCACGGGGCGCAACCGCGAGAACCGCCTCGTCCACTTCGCCGGACCCGAGACGCCCGAGGCGCTCGTCGGCCTGCTCGTCCCCGTGGTGATCGAGCGGGCCGGTCCCTACGCGCTGGTCGGGCGGCTCGCCGGGTGACCACCTTCCCGCCGCTCCTCGTCATCGCCGGCGGCACGGCCACCGGCAAGACCGGCCTCTCGCTGGCGCTGGCCGACGCGCTGGGCGACGTGGAGATCATCTGCGCCGACTCGCGCCAGGTCTACCGCCACATGGACATCGGCACGGCCAAGGTCTCCGCGGCCGACCGGGCGCGCGTGCCCCATCACGGCTTGGACCTCGTGGACCCCGACGAGCTGTTCACCGCGGCCGACTTCCAGCGCCACGCCTACGACGTCCTGCCAGTCATCGCCGCCCGGGGCCGGATCGCGATCATGGTCGGCGGGACCGGCCTCTACCTGCGCTCGGTGGGGCGCGGCGTTCCGCTCGACGAGGGGACCGCGGACGCCGGCGTGCGTGCCGAGCTTGAGGCGCGCCTCGTGGCAGACGGCCTCCCCGCCCTGGTCGACGAGCTCGAGCGCACGGCGCCCACGCTTGCCGCCGCGACCCACCTGGCGAATCCCCGCCGCGTGGTGCGCGCCCTCGAGCGTGCGCGGCTGG
>Ga0209640_10000182_pt1 | contig 44907 bp, 46 predicted proteins | sample RifCSP10_1_FD_184018 | JGI IMG/M metagenome (GOLD analysis project Ga0209640, IMG submission 184018) | Soil microbial communities from Rifle, Colorado - Rifle CSP2_sed 10_1 (SPAdes) (version 2) | ecosystem: Environmental > Terrestrial > Deep subsurface > Rock core/Sediment | place: Rifle...
GCAAGCTCTTGAATGGTCTGCGCCGGCACGCCGGTAATCGCGCTCGCCCGCTCGGCAGGATAGTCACGCACGAGCTCGCGGAGAAATTCCAATGCCGGTGCGCATGCGACCACCGCGCCGTCCGCCAGAGTGACGCGATAGGAGCCGCTCAGCGCCGCCCCATCAGTTTCACGGTCGGTCACCGCACGGTTACGTAACGGATCCCAAACCAGACAAGTCGCGCTGCCGTTGCCGATGAGATCGCTTTGACGCACAAACGCGCCGTTATCGCGCCGGACCAAATAGGGCGCGTTGGTGTGGCGGCGCAGAAAAATCTCGTCATGGCAATGATTTTTGAAAATCTCGTTGAGCAGGCTCAGCGCCAGCGCCGCATCCGTGCCGGGGCGGGGCGAGATCCACTGGTCGGCGCGCTGCGCGGTGGCGGTGCGATTGGGATCGATGCATACGATTTTCGCGCCGCGGTGCTGTGCCGCCGAGACGAAGTGAAAATCGACCAGCCGGGTGTCGGCGCCGTTGCCACCCCAGAGCAGGATCATGCGCGAATTGACGGCGTCGGCGAATTCGTGGCCACCGGGCCTGAAGTAGGTCGATGCGGGCACCCCGAACATATACTCCAGTCCTTTGGGAACGCCGTAGTCGACGCCGCCGGCGCGCTGAGCCGTGCCGCCAACCGCCGCGGCGAAGCGCTGGGCTGAGCCCTTCGTCAATACTCCCGCGGCGCCGCTGCCGGCGAAAAACGCCAAGGAGCGTGGACCGTGGCGCTCGGCAACCGCGCTCAGCCGGTTGGCTAACAAGTCAAACGCTTCCTCCCAACTGATTTTCTGCCAACGGCCGTCGCCGCGCTCGCCGACTCTGCGAAGAGGGTGACGCAGCCGCTCCTCGTGATACTGGTATTCCAGCCGCGCCATGCCCATGGCGCAGATGCGGCCGTCATAGTCGGCAAGCGGAAAGGAGCCGGGCTCGATCTTTGTTATCCGACCGTTCTCGACATGGGCGGTGATGCCGCAACGCGGGCTGGCGTGACAGTTGGGATCGCAGACGGTCCTGACCAGGCGAGTATCACTCATGCCGGCATCTTTCCTCGATCATTTGACAATCATCATTGTGGCCACCTAGGCTGACCACTGATCGCTGTCATCCATCAATGATGACATAGCATGAAAGCTGCCCCGGGCAACACTAAGGCGACGACAATCGCGCTGACGTGCTTCGATCAACGGGCGATGAGCGCGGCTCGATGTCCGGCCGACAATGCGTAACTTGGCTATGAAAGTTTTTTAATTGATGGTTGTGCTTACTAACGGCGCTTGAAAAAGGCCGTGGTAACAAGTAATGAAGACAAACACTCAAGCCTTGTTCCGCCTGACAGTTAAGGTATCGAAATGGAATTCATCCGTGGCGATTTCTAAGCACGTTCGGTTCACCGCATTTTTTCTGGTATCGCTGCTTCATTCTTGCGCTACCATTTCGGTGGAAATTCCGACGGTCGTCGATGACAAGTTGGAACGGTACGTTACTGCTATCGGTCTCGAGATCGTCGCGGTCTCAGAGCACCGCGACCGGTGGTCCAATTATGAATTCAAATTAGCCGATTTCGCGCGCCGGGATATCCTAGGATTGAGCACCGGCAATCAGAGGATTTTTATCAGCTACGAATTGAGCCGATTGGCTTACAAGAGGCAAAACTATCGCTGGCTCTTGCGGCATACCTTGGCACACGAGATCGCTCATGACGTTATTGGTAGAGACGCCGGAATTCCACACGATGGCGTGGATCACAGTCTCGGGCTGGCAAACCGTATAACCGGCCGGGACTTGGGTTTGTCAGATCGGATTAAATTTCGTCCCTACTCACGCCTAGCGGAATTGGCGGCAGATCGAAAGGGCATGGAATACTGGCGGAGACTCGGCTGGCATTGCGGCCACTGGGTGAGGCTGTTTTTGGATTTCACCGCGCAGGGCTATGCGGGTGACGTCGATCACCCCACCGAAGAACGCTTAAAGCAAGCCACGCAAATTTGTTCCGAATGATTGTTGTAGGATTAACGCTGACAGACATCTCGCCCGCCTTCAGAATGCTCCCCAATCCGTTGCAATACCGGGCAACGATTACTACTTTTATCATTCAAATAATCCTAGTCCTTTAGCCCACTTGGCGAAAAAAATCGTCGGAAGCATCCGCTTGGTACGAGCATTGCTTTTTTGATACGGCAAGGAGGGCAAGTCTTATGAAAAAATTAGTTATGGTTCTCTTGCTCGCAAGCTTGGCTCAGTGGGGTTGCAGTCCGCAATTTTGGGGTGGGGCGGCTGCCGGAGCGCTCGGTGCCGGAGGTGGTTATGAATACAACGCGAACCGCCAGATGGACAAGCTAGAGGACGATTTTAAAAGCGGCCGTATCGGACGCGAGGAATATGAAAGTCGCAAGCGGCAAATCGAAAAAGGCTCGATCATTTACTAGGCCTCACATTCTGCCGCTCAGAAGATCTCGCATCAGATACGTTTAAGGCCTAAACATCTCGCAGGCCAGTCCTGCGGAGATCGAAGCTGACGACCCCTACTTCGACAACGTGGAGTAGGGGTCGTCTTTTCACAACTGCCGATCAAAGTTGCCTGCGTAACTCGCCGCAACCCGTGTCTCGAGGCAAAGGCAACTTTTTTGTTTCCTGACTCAAGTAGCGCGACCCAGAGCTGTCCCATGCGCTGACCGTTGCTCGAGCCGCTGGCTATAGCGCGACATCGGGTAGCAAAAAAAGAAGTAGCCGAAAGCCGCGAACAAATAGGCTTCGACGCCGAAGCCCGTCCACGTCGGTTCGCTCAGTGAGATCTTGATGGTTGTGAGAAAATCGAACAAACCGATGATCACGACGAGCGAGGTGTCTTTGAAAAATCCGATGAAAGTGTTGACCAACGGCGGGATCGCAATTGTCAGCGCTTGCGGCAGGATCACATACCAGGTGCGTTGCCAGTAGGTGAGGCCGAGCGCTTGAGCGGCCTCCTCTTGCTGGCGCGGTATCGCCTGCAGTCCGCCGCGCACCACTTCGGCGAGATAGGCTGCCGCGAACAGAACCATTGCCAGTTGCGCGCGCAGCAGCTTATCGATCGAAACCCCGGCGGGTAAGAACAGCGGCAGCATGACCGACGCCATAAAAAGAACGGAAATCAAAGGCACGCCGCGAATGAGCTCGATGTACGCGATGGTGACCCAGCGAACAAGCGGCATGTCTGATCGGCGCGCTAGTGCCAACACGATCGAGAGCGGAAATGCCAAGGCGATCCCGAACGTAGCAAGCAAGAGGGTGAGCGTCAGCCCGCCCCAGCGCTCGTTCTCGACGTGCCTGAGACCAAAGACGCCGCCCCACATGAGCACACCAATCAGTACCAGACCGGCCAACCACAGTGCAGCGAGAAGCGACCAGCGTGTCGTGCGCAAAGCGCTAACGATATATAGGCCGAGCAGGATCACAAGGACCAGTGCCGGGCGCCAGTGTTGATCCGCAGGATAAGTCCCGAATAAAATGAATTGGTACTTGTCGGTGATGAATGCCCAACAGGCACCCTGTCCGGTCAACTGTCGGCAAAGAGCCGGATGTTCCGACGACCAGACTGCCTGTATCAAGGCCCAGTCCAGAACTGGCGGTAGGATTCTCCAGGCGAGATAAAGAATCGCGACTGTCGCGATCGAACTCGGCCAACTGGCAAACAGTCCCGCGCGTAGCCACTGAAAAGCCGACTCCGCTCGCGCCGCGGTATGATTCGCGATGCCGCTCATCGGCGGCTTCCTTGGAGCGCAAAGCGGCGGTTGTACCAGTTCATGAAAGCTGAGATGGCAAGGCTGATCGAAAGGTACACGAGCATGATGATTGCAATTCCTTCGACGGCTTGGCCGGTTTGGTTGATGGTCGTGTTGGCAACGGACACCAGATCGGGATAGCCGATCGCCACCGCGAGCGAGCTGTTCTTGGTGCAATTCATATATTGGCTGGTCAGAGGCGGTAGGATGACGCGCAGCGCCTGTGGCAGGATGATAAAGCGCATGACTTGCCTCTGAGTCAATCCAAGCGAATAGGCCGCTTCGAACTGGCCGCGGTCGACTGCCAGGATCCCGGCGCGGACAATTTCGGCGATAAAAGCCGCCGTATAGAGCGTGAGGCCGAGAAACAATGCGGTAAATTCCGGCGACAGCGAGCCGCCGCCGCTAAAATTGAAACCGCTGAACGCCGGGTAATCGAGCTCAATGCCCGCTGAGGCGCTCACAAACAGCATGGCGGCTAGGCCCCCAGCGAGTGCAATCGGAATTCCAACCCGTTTGTCGCGGGACGTCGGTGTTGAGCTCGGACGTAAAATCCAGGCGACGGTGATAATTAAGGCGAGTACGATTACCGCCACCAACCAGCCATTGACCGGCGCCAGCTTGAGGATGGGAAACACCAGGCCGCGGTTGCTGATAAATATTCCCGGGAACGGATGCAGTGCGTCGGCGGGCCCGGGCAGGCTTTCGGTGATCAAGGCGTACCAAAAGAACAGTTGAACGACTAGCGGCACATTGCGCAGCACCTCGACGTAGCCTGCGGTCGCCTTGGCAACCAGCCAGTTGGTCGATAAGCGTGCCAATCCGATGACCACGCCGAGCACCGTCGCGCAGACAATCGCAAGCGTTGCCGCGCGCACGGTATTGAGAAAGCCGACCACGATCGCCCTCAGGTAGGTGTCAGCGGCGCTGTAGGAAAGCAGGGTGGTTTCGCCGATGGCGAAACCGGCTTCGCGTGATAGAAAACCGAAGCCGGCAGCAATCCCCAATTCAAAGAGGTTTTGCGCGGCGTTGGAAACTAAATACCAGATGCCCAGGCAGAGTGCAGCCGCCAACAAGACTTGGTAAACGAACGGCCGCAGGCGCGGCCCGAGGAATGCCCCCGTGAATTGACTTAGGCCGGCGCCAGCTTTGGCTGGATCCAAGTGACCGAGCATCGAAAATTGCGGCTTTGCGAATCGTATTAGCGGAGCGGCGGAGCATACATGAGTCCGCCCTGATTCCAAAGTTTGTTGATGCCGCGCTCGACACCGAGGGGCGTTAGATGCCGCTCGAAACTCTCGCCGTAGTTGCCCACCTGTTTGATGATGTTATGGGCCCAGCGCTTGTCCAGACCGAGCATCTTGCCGAACTCGCCCGTGGCGCCGACGAAGCGCTGGATGACGGGATTGGCGCTCTTCGCGTGCTGATCGATGTTTTTAGAAGTAAGCCCAAGCTCTTCGGCATCGATCATCGCGAAAAGCGACCATTTGACGGCGTCGAACCACTGGTCGTCGCCATGCCGCACCGCCGGGCCAAGCGGTTCCTTGGAGATAACCTCGGGTAAAATGACGTGGTCGCCTGGATTGGCCGCGCGCGACGCCCGGGCGGCGATCAAGCCGGATACGTCGGTCGTGTAGACGTCGCAACGCCCGGCGAAATAGGCATTGAGTACTTCTTCCATTTTCTCGATCACGACCGGCTTGAACTTCATGCTCTTGGCGCGAAAATAGTCCGCTAGATTGAGTTCGGTCGTCGTGCCGGGTTGAACGCACACGGCAGCGCCGTTCAGTTGAGTCGCGCTTTTGACGTTACGCTTTTTGGGTAACATGAATCCTTGACCGTCGTAGTAGTTTACACCGACGAAGTTGAGCCCGAGACCGGTATCGCGGGCGATTGTCCAAGTCGTATTGCGCGCGAGAATATCGACCTCTCCCGACTGTAAAGCCGTGAAGCGCTGCTGGGCGGTCAAAGGCGTGTAGCGGACTTTGCGTGCATCGCCGAACAGCGCGGCGCCGACGGCGCGGCAAAGATCGACGTCCAAACCGCGCCACTCTCCATGGCTGTCCGGCTGTGAAAACCCGGCCAAGCCGGTATTGACGCCGCATTGCAGAAATCCCTTCTTGAGCAACGCCGCCGCGGTCGCTTGCGCGTGCGCGGCGGCGCCATTCTGAAGCAGTAACAGGATCGCACTGATGCCCAGGGTTGTCATCGGTCTCATGTTGTCTTCCTTCGTCTTGTTCTCTGTTTGGCGAGGGAATGGAGCGACTAAGTCAGACGCGACCGGTGCGAGAAAAACATTTCGCCCAATCGCGCTGCTTGCGCGCCGGTCGCGCGGGATTTTTAGCGCACGATTCTGGCAGGACGGTCCGGCACGACGTTGGTCACTGCAGGGGAGTTTTGCAGGACACGCAAGGCATCCACGCCGACGCGCAGCGCGATGCCGGGTATACTGCGATAGAGCCGCAGGACCCTGAATTGCGTGCCACCCAGCTCCGCTAAAATATAGCTTTGGGCACTCAAGATCGCGTTTCTTTGTAAGGCGATCAGCTCCTCGGTCAGCTGATCTTCCCGTTGCCACGGGGTGCGCAATCCGGCCAACACCAGAACGGTGCCGTGGGCTGCCGCGGTCGTAAAGAGTTGCGAAGGAACCTTGTCCGACGACGGCGCCTCCTCCGCGGTTGTTGCCGCCGGGCGATCGAGCAGCACGTTGGTCACATTCGGCGAATGCGCCAACTCGGCCAAGGCATCCGCACCCACCTCTAAGGCAATGCCGGGAATGCGATCGTAACGGCGGATGATCTTGTAGGATTTACCTTCCAACTCGGAGAGAAGATTTTTCTGTATCGAGGCGATCGCCGCGCGCTGCACGTCGACTTGGTGCTCGCTCAGATTTGACTCCATCTGCCAGGGTACTTTGAGGCCCACCAGAACAAGCACGGTTCCTTCGGCGGCAGCCAGATCGATCACTTCCGAGGGAATCTTCGGAATCGGCTGCGCCATTGCCGGACTCACGGTGAAGAGCAGCAGGGCGGCGCCAAAACCGATCCCTTTGAGGCAACGTAAATTGGTGTTTTTCATCTTTGCGTCCATCACTCGGTTAGCTTGGATGAAACCTGTTGGGGGATGAGAAGCGCTGCCGTACTTGCTCTGAAAACATCCTAAACCTTTTCACTATCGGCTGTCTAGAGTTTTGTGGATGCGAAAACTTTCGGCGAAACTGTGGTTGTTTTTGCGCCGGTATGATATGGACGGCATTAAGGAGAGATTCAATGGAAGAGTTGAGTAAGCGGTTATTCATCGGCATCAAGATCACCAAGGCGCTGCAGGATGATTTGGATAGTCCGGCGCCGGGCACGAAACACTATTTCGAGGGCAGCAACAACGATTATCTTCAAATTATCAACTTGCACGATGAGAAGTTCATTGGCCGATATCTCAAAGACGGATTTCCAGCCGCCAACATCGGAGACGTCAGCCGCAACGTCTGCAGCATTGTCAAGCTAATCGCCCGTGGCCGCCGCATCGAAGAGCACGAAGTTCATATCTACTCTTGCTAAGCAAGGCCGCTAAGCCGGAGCTGCCGGATCGCCCTTTACCTGCGCTGCTGGCGCGCTGCGGCGATCGGTTTTCTTGAAATCTGATTTCCGAAAACGATGCAGACTCTCCAAGTGACGCTCCGGATGTATGCGACGGCGCTCAAGCACTCGTGGGAGTGCGTGCGCAAAAATTGGGTGGTGAGCTTCGCGCCGATTGCTTACGGCATCATTTTGGCCGTGCTCGCGTCGCTGCTGGCGCCGCTTGGCATCGTTGGCGGCTTACTGTTCTCGCTCGCCACCCAGGCCTGCGTCAGTTCCGGGCTTTTTTTGATCAAAAACTTGATCGACGACAACAAAGCCGACTTCAATGATTTTCTCAATGGCTTCACCGTCTATATTTGGGAATTGCTCTTGATCACGTTCATTATATGGATACCGATGCGCGTGGCCGCGATGGCGTTAGCAACCGTGCCGAACGGCGCGTTGATCTATTTTCTGATCACGCTGGTGCTGTACATCGTGCTCAATCCGGTGCCCGAGTTCATCTATCAGACCCGGACCGCTGGGCTGGAACTGATCAGCGCCAGTTATAATTTCATCGTGGAGAACTGGCTCGAGTGGCTGCTTCCCAACATCCTGTTGGGCGCCGCCGGTTATTTGTTACTGGCATCGTTCGAGCCGCTGCTGTTCGGCTTACCCGGTTTCCTGTCTTTTTTTATCTATTCTTTCATTGTCGGGCTCGGCCTCACCTATTTCATGACCTTTCGCGGTTTCTTGTTTGCGGAACTGCACGGTACAACCCGCCGCAGCCGGCTCTATCGCTACCAGGCGCGGAGCTGAAGGGTCGCCGATTGGCACGAGGAAACTTGACCTGTCGGGTTAGTTATGGTGTTTTGATCAGATGCCCGCCTAACGCGTTATGAAGATAACCAGTATCAAGGGGTTCGCTGACATTTTGCCCGGCGAAGTTGAGCTGTGGCAAACGATCGAAGCCACGGCTCGGCAAGTTTTTAGCGCTTATCACTTCTCTGAAATCCGCATCCCGATTTTGGAAAAGACCGAGTTGTTTAGCCGTTCCATCGGCGAGACCACCGACATCGTCGAAAAAGAAATGTACACCTTCGAGGATAGGGAGCCGGGTCAATCATTGTCATCCAAGGCGCCGGATGCGATGCCGAATCGGCAAAAGCTTACCCTTCGACCCGAAGGGACCGCGGGCGTGGTGCGCGCTTATATCGAAGCAGAGATGTTTAAAACCGAGCCGGTGCGAAAGCTCTACTATATGGGGCCGATGTTTCGGCGCGAGCGGCCACAGAAGGGCCGGATGCGCCAGTTTCACCAGATCGGCGCCGAAGCCCTCGGGCGCAGCGATCCTTTGATCGACGTTGAAATCTTATTGTTGCTGCACGATTTTATGCGCGCGTTGGGTTTGACCGAGCCGTTGCTGCAGATCAACTCGCTCGGTTGCGCCGAGTGCCGGCCCCGATATCGTGAAACTCTTCTAGCCTTTTTGAAACAGCGCCAAGACTCGCTTTGCCACAATTGCCGTCGCCGCATGGAGCGCAATCCCTTGCGCGCTCTCGATTGCAAAGAGCCAGGCTGCATTCAGGCAACTCAGGACGCGCCGTCGATCCTCGATTCGCTTTGCGCCGCTTGCCGCGAGCACTTTGCGATCGTGCAGCGCTTGTTAAGCGCGAGCAAGGTGGACTTCACGCTTAACCCGCGCATGGTCCGCGGCCTCGACTACTACGGCCGCACGACCTTCGAATGGACAACGGTTAGGTTAGGTGCGCAGAGTGCGGTTGCGGCCGGCGGGCGCTATGACGGTTTGGTGCAAGATCTCGGCGGTCCGGCGATTCCGGGCGTGGGTTTCGCGATCGGCATCGAGCGCGTCGCCATGCTTCTGAAGATGCAGGAGCGGCCGGGAGCCGGAGGCCCGGCGATATACGTTGTCTGGATCGGCGAGAAGGCGCGCGACTGGGCCTTCCCGCTGGTTCACCGGCTGCGCCAAAACGGCTTGGCGGTAGAGATCGAAGGCGAGACACGCAGCTTGAAGAGTCAAATGCGCCGCGCTGACAAGCTCATGGCTGTGTCAGTTTTGATCGTTGGCGACGATGAATTGAACAGAGGCGTTGCGGTGCTGCGCGACATGGCAAGCAAGCAACAGGAAGAAATCAAGTTGGATAATCTGGAGGCGGTGTTGACGGCGAGAAAGGCAAGTTGATGGCGACGGAGCGGGTTTTTAGCGATCCGCTGGGCGATTGGAAGCGCAGCGCGTACTGCGGCGAACCGCGTGCGGGCGCGGTTGGAAGCGAGATGACCTTGGCCGGCTGGGTGCACCGACGGCGTGACCACGGCGGGGTTATTTTTGTCGATCTGCGCGATCGCGGCGGCATTTGCCAAGTCGTTTTCCGTCCGGAAGTCGATCCGGTCCCGCATGAGAAGGCCAAACAACTTCGCGCCGAGGACGTCATCGCGGTGCGCGGCACATTATCAAAACGATCGCCCGAAACCATCAATCCGGATCTCGCCACGGGCGAGGTCGAATTGGTTTGCCAGGAGTTGCGTTTGTTAAATGCCTCGGCGGTTCCGCCCTTTTCCATCGAGGATGAGACCGAAGCCAACGAAAATACCCGGCTTAAATATCGCTATCTCGATTTGCGCCGGCCGCAGAGTCTCAGTCATTTGTTGTTGCGTTACCGGATGACCAAGCTGATTCGGGATTATCTCGACAGCTTCGGCTTCATTGACGTGGAGACGCCGGTTTTGACCAAAAGCACGCCGGAGGGCGCGCGGGATTATCTCGTTCCGAGCCGGATCTATCACGGCAAATACTACGCGCTGCCGCAGTCGCCGCAGCTCTTCAAGCAGATTCTCATGGTCGGCGGGCTCGACCGCTATTATCAGATCGTCAAATGTTTTCGCGATGAAGATTTACGCGCCGACCGCCAGCCCGAATTCACCCAGCTCGACATGGAGTTGTCCTTCGTCCAGGCCGAAGACGTCATGCAGGTGGTCGAGGGCATGATCACCTTGCTCTTCAAAGAATTGAAAGGCCTCGAGCCCAAGCGACCGTTTCCGCGGCTAACGTTCGAGGAGGCGATGAACCGCTTCGGCTCCGATAAACCGGACATGCGTTTTGGGTTGGAAATCCGCGATTTCACTCCGGCGTTGCGGAACAGCGCGTTCAAGGTGTTTGCCGGGGCGATCCAAAGAGGCGGTGTGGTCAAAGGCATACGCGTTCCGAAGGGCGGGGAAATGTCGCGCAAGGACCTGGACGACATGACGCCGTTCGTAGCCAACTTTGGTGCCAAGGGGATCGCCTGGACGAAGATGACGAGCGAAGGATGGCAGTCGCCGATCGCCAAATTTTTATCGGAGGCCGAGCAGAAGGCGATTGAAACCATCGCTGAAGCCCAAGCCGGTGACGTGATTCTATTTTCTGCGGACAGCGCGAAGATCGTCCACGACGCGCTTGGGAATTTGCGCCTTCAGTTGGGAGAAAAACTCGGTCTGATTCCGCGTCACGAGTATGCGCTGGTTTGGGTCGTCGAATTCCCGCTGATGGAATTCGATGCACAGGAAAACCGCTATGTGCCCTTGCATCATCCTTTTACTGCGCCGCTGGACGAGGACCTGTCGTTGCTCGACAGCGAGCCTGCCAAGGCGCGCTCGAAAGCCTATGATCTGGCGCTCAACGGCATGGAAATAGGCGGCGGCAGCATCCGTATTCACCAACTCGAGTTGCAAAAAAGGATACTTAATTTGATGGGCATCGGTGCCGAGGAGGCGCAAGCCAAGTTCGGGTTCTTTCTGGAGGCCCTGAGCTTCGGCGCGCCGCCGCATGGTGGCATCGCGTTCGGCATTGACCGACTGGCGATGCTCTTGAGCGGGGCAAAATCGCTGCGCGACGTCATCGCGTTTCCGAAGAGTCAGCGCGCCGTCTGCATGTTGACGGATGCGCCGTCAGCGGTGGAGGCGCGCCAGCTGCGCGAACTCGGGATTCGCCCTGCCTGATCTGAAAATTATCCAAGGTGTCGGAGATAAAGTATTTTGTTGCTTCGGGATTTAGTATGGCGAAACTATTCACGCTTTCATTGTTTTTGCTAGCTGGCTGCAGCTTCGGACCCGGCAATCTGCAGAGCCGCCATTCGACGGATTTGGAGACGCGCCGGATCAGGAGGATCGCAGTCGTGCCGCCGAGCGTGCTAAGCGGTCGATCGCAGTCGAAGGTTCCGCTCGGGACCACGCCGGGAGCGAGGTCTACCGAGCGTGATGCGCCCGAAATACTGGCGCGAACGATTTACTCCGTGATGGCGGGTATGCCCAATTGGCAAATGATTTCCGATAGCGAGGTGCGCGAAGTGGCTCAGACGCTGCCGCCGGTGAGCGAAACGATCGGCCTCAGGCAGATCGGCCAGATGGTTTACGCCGACGCGGTGATCACCGGCAGCATGCAACGCTTTCGCGAGAGAGTGGGCGATGAGTGGGGTGCCAAAAGCCCCGCTTCCGTCGCCTTTGTCTTGGAGCTCGTCGATGTGCGCCGTGGGGACGTGATCTGGTCAGCGCGTTTTGATGAAACGCAGCAATCGCTGAGCGAGAATATCTTTGCGCTCGGCGATATTAGCCAACGGGGCGTGCGCTGGCTCAGCGCCGAACAGCTGACCCAGGAAGGGGTCAAGAAAGCCGTCGGACAACTGCACCAAATCATCGCGCGCGGACCTACCCCTTGAGTCAGGCCAAAGCGCGTTTTTCCAATCGGGAATTTTGTAACTGCTCCTGCAACCGCGGCTCGATTTCCAGCGGCTTGTTGAGCCGCTCGCTGACGAGTTTGCCGAGGTCGAGCAGCTTGGCAAAACTGCCACGGTCGAGCAGTACGTTTTGGCCGTTTTGGAGCACGATCCGAAGGGCGGGCACTGGAAAACTTTGAGCGGCCGTGGAGCCGCCGACGGCAAAGCCGCTGTAAACCTGGTCGACTCCTAGGACGACCATGGCGATCTCCTCATACCTCGCCGCGAGCGTGGTACTGCGGTACAGGCTTTGGCGACGCAACGTCAGTCGCCGTGAGTCGTTATCGACTTCGATGCTCCGGCGCTGCGTAATCAGAAAAGCCGATATTCCGAACAGAATCAGATTCATGACCGGAAAATACCACAGCGAGGCTGCGGGTCCGACAAAGCCGCGCAGGCGCAGCGCTTCGACAATCGGCACCGAGACGAATAGCAGCAACAGCGCGATACCCAGGCAGAGAAAGGCCGGAAAACGGGCGCCTTGCCAGCGCAACAGGAGCTTGCGCGGCGTTTCTTCCACGGTGCGAAAACCCAGGCGGTTGCCGATCGCCTCGAATTGATGCGGATCACCGATCATGACGAGTGGTTGTTGAAAACACAGCGGAACAGGATTACCGCCGAACGGTCTATCTCGCAAACGGCAGGCACGGTTTGTTCCTCGATACGCGTGACGGGCCGATGGGGTTCAAAGCTTTGAATTTTTTCTATCGTGATAAAAATCGCGAAAGCGATATTCTTTTAAGTGAATTAGATTTTGGTAGGAGCCGAAGCGCTGCGCCGGATCATTGACGTCATCGAGCAAGTCCCTGTGCTCGCTCTCGGATTCGAACACGCGGATCTTTTTGTAGGTCGTCGACCGTTCCGCCGGTATCCTGCCCATGTCGCGAATCAGACCGCGGAACTGCGACGGCTTCATGAGCTGGCCGTGGGAAGCTCCTGCGGCCGTGGAAATACTTTCGTTGATCAACGTGCCGCCGAAATCGTTGGCGCCTGCCAGCAGCGCGATTTGCGAGAGTTTCGGACCTTCCTTGACCCAGGAAACTTGCAGGTTAGGAATATAATCATTCAGCATCAGTCGCGCCACCGCGTACATTTTGATCACTTCGGCGCCGCTCGGGCCGTGGCGCAGTCCGGCGAGCGCTTTGCGATGAAACATCGGTGCTTCCTCATAGATGAAGCTTAGCGGCACGAACTCGGTGATGCCGCCCGTGCGTTTTTGAATTTGCCGCAAGATGTCCAGATGAACGGCCTTGTCACGCGAGCTTTCGATATGGCCGTACATGATCGTCGACGTCGTGGGGATTTGTAATTCATGCGCGGTTTGAATGAGCTCGATCCATTGCGCCGTGCCGATTCGACCGGGCGATACCTGTTGGCGGATGCCGTCGACCAGGACTTCCGCCGAAGTCCCCGGTAAACTGCCCACGCCGGCGTCCTTGAGCGCGGATAGATAATCGCGAACGGTGACGCCGGCGAGCGTTGAGCCGTAGAGCACCTCCTCGGGTGAAAAGCCATGTATATGGATATCGGGCAAAGCGTCTTTCAGGGCCCGGCAGAGATTTACGTATTGCCAACCATCGATGCCCGGCGCCAGGCCGGCTTGCACGCAAACTTCGGTGGCGCCTAGTTCATAGGCTTCGCGAGCGCGCCGGATAATTTCCTCGTTCGGGAGAAAGTAGCCTTCCTCGGCCAAGTGGCCGCGGCTGAAGGCGCAAAAGCCGCACGCTTTGACGCACACGTTGGTGAAGTTGATGTTGCGATTGATCACGTAGGTGACTACGTCGCCGACGGTGCGGGCGCGCAGGTGATCGGCCGCGGTGATCATCGTCATGAGCTCCGAGCCTTCGGCATCGAACAGGCTGGCGGCTTCATCGACGGTCATGTCTTGGCCGGACAAAGCCCGGTCTAGAATTGCCGCGGTGCGCGGCGAGGTCAGCGCGAGCTGTCGTTCGAGGGAGTTTTGCAACTGAGAAAAAATCATGGCGCGACTCTAACTTGTCGGCACGACAAACTCAATGACGGTTTGACGGTTATTCGTCGCGCGCCGGTAGCCAATAGCGGGCAAATTCCTGGAGGAACGACAAGGTCGTCAAATCACGCATGCGATCGACATAGAGTTTGCCGTTGAGATGATCGAACTCGTGCTGAATGACACGGGCATGAAAACCAGTGGCAACATAGTCCAACTCCTGGCCGTTGCGATCCCAGGCCTGTACCCGGACGCTGGTATAACGCGGCACTTTGCCGCGCAGATCGGGAATGCTCAGACAGCCTTCCCAGTCTTCCTCCAGGACGTCGGACAACGGCGTAACTTTTGGATTGACCAGGACGGTCAGCGGTACATCAGGTTTGTTCGGATAGCGAGGATTGTTGGCCACTTCCAAAACCGCGAGCTGTTTCGATTCATGCACCTGATCAGCGGCCAGCCCGACGCCGTCGTATTCCTTCATGGTCTCGATCATGTCGTCGATGAACTTCTGCATCGCCGCCGATTGCAGCTCGCGCTGCGCGAGGTTCGCGGTAACTTTGCGCAACACCGGATGGCCGAGCCGCGCGACTTTCAGTATCGACATGATGAAAGCTTCTAGCACAGGGCTTTGCTTGGAAAAAGACTCGGGCACGGGAACCTTGACAACGAAGACCTAAGAAGTCTATATTCAAACTAGGCGGAAATGGCGAAAAAGCGCAGAGAAAGAAGCGAGCGCAGTTCACTGATGAACGTGGGGCGGCGCGTCGACTACGCGGTGCGCGCCTTGTCGTATTTAGCCGGGCAGCCGCAAGGTAAGATCGTTAGCCGCGCCGATATCGAGAAGAGCCAGGATATTCCTTCCTTTTATCTGTCGAAAATCATGAAGGACCTGGTCGCCGGCGGACTGGTGCAGTCGCATATCGGCTCCAAAGGCGGTTTTACTTTGGCCAAGGGAGCAAGCGCCATCTCCATCAAAGACGTTTACGAAACCGTCGAGCGGCCGCTGGTTTTGATGGAATGTCTCGAGAAAGGCGTCAGCTATTGCTCGTTCTGCGCAGTGTGTTTGCAAAAAACAGTTTGGGAAAAGGCGCAGGAGGTGCTGACGCAGTTTCTTGCCGGTGTAACGGTCGCCGAAATTGCCGATCAGCACGGCCTGAAGGAACGGCTGGTTAAGATGCCCCTCGAGAAGGCTATCTAAGCGGCGTGTAAAAGGCATCCTTATGTTGGAGATTCGCGGGCTCAGGGCGACGGTGGGGAGCAAAGAAATACTTCGCGGTATCGATCTTAAGGTCGGCGCGGGGGAAGTGCATGCCATCATGGGGCCTAATGGTTCGGGGAAAAGTACCTTGGCCCATGTGCTGTCGGGGCGGGAAAGTTATCAAGTGACGGGTGGCGAAGTGACCTACCAAGGCCAGGATCTTTTGGCGATGAGCCCGGAGATCCGCGCGCGCGAAGGGATTTTTCTCGCGTTTCAATACCCGGTTGAAATTCCCGGAGTCAGCACGACATACTTTCTCAAGGCTGCGCTCAACGCGGTGCGAAAACACCGCGGTTTGGATGAGCTCGACGCGATGGAGTTTCTCGTGCTCATCAAAGACAAATTGAAACTCGTGGAGATGGATCAGGCGCTCATCAACCGTCCGCTCAACGAGGGCTTTTCCGGCGGCGAGAAGAAGCGCAATGAGATTTTGCAAATGGCGGTTTTGGATCCGACGCTGGCGCTGCTCGATGAGACCGATTCGGGCCTGGATATCGACGCCCTGCGCATTGTCGCCGGCGGCGTCAACGCGCTGCGCGGAAAAGATCGGGCGATGATCGTGATTACCCACTATCAGCGCCTGTTGGATTACATCGTTCCCGATTTCGTTCACGTTCTTTACGACGGCCGGATTGTCAAATCCGGCACCAAAGAATTAGCACTCGAGTTGGAAAGCAAAGGCTACGATTGGATCAAGAGCGAAGCCGCCACGGTTCATTGAAAACACTGGGTTCGGCATTACGAAAACCGAAAAGAACATGTCTGTGACAGAAAGCACAGGGCGGTTTATCGCGGCTTTTGACGAGCAGCGCTCGGCACGAAAAGACGGCGCTCCGTTGTGGCTCGACGAACTGCACCAAGCCGGCATGGCGAGCTTTACGGAACTGGGTTTTCCAACCACGAAGAATGAAGAATGGAAGTACACCAACATGGAGCCGGCAGTTTCGCTGCCGTTCGGGCAGGTCAACGGCGAGGCCAAAAGCTTTTCCACGGGCGAGGTTCTCTCCAACGGCTTCGCGGAAAACGACGCGCCGCGGTTGGTTTTTCAGAATGGTACTTTTGCGCCGGGGTTATCGTCCACCCGGGGATTGCCCGGGGGCGTGCGCTTAGCCAGTTTGGCCGAGCGGAGTCGCCAGGACGACGAACTTTTGGCAGCGCAACTCGGGCGTTACGCCAATCACAAGCGCAATGCTTTCGTCGCACTCAACACGGCGTTTATCGGCGACGGCGCCGTCGTCGTCATTCCGCCGGGCTGTCGCTTAACCCAACCGATTTATTTGATTTACGTATCCGGCGCGATGAAACACCCGGTCGTCTCCTATCCGCGCACGTTGATTTTATTGGGAGCCGACAGCGAGGCGAAGATCGTCGAGAGTTATGCCGGCGCAAACGGCGGAAAGTATTTCTGTAACGCCGTGACCGAATTGATCGCCGCGGGCGACTCAGTTGCGCACCATTATCGCTTACAAAACGAGGGCGAGGCGGCCTTTCACATGGGCACTTTAGCGGCGCATTTGGACCGCGGTTCGCATTTGACCGCTCACGCGCTGACTTTGAGCGGCGCACTGGTGCGCAACAACGTTCATGTATCGCTCGACGGCGAAGGTGCCGAATGCGTGCTTAACGGCCTGTACCTCGGCGACGGCAAGCAGCACATCGATAACTTTACGGAAATCGAACATGCCAAACCGAGAGCAACGAGCTTGGAACTCTACAAAGGCATACTCGACGGCGCGTCTCGCGGGGTCTTTAACGGCAGAATCGTCGTGCACAAGGATGCCCAGAAATCCGATGCCCGCCAGACCAACAGAAATTTGTTATTGTCAGCGGACGCGGCGGTGAACACCAAGCCGCAACTCGAAATTTACGCCGACGATGTCAAGTGCAGCCACGGCTCGACCATCGGCCAATTGGATCCGGATGCGTTATTCTATCTGCGCTCGCGCGGGCTCGGGCCCGACGAAGCGCGCAGCCTTTTGAGTTTTGCCTTCGCCAGCGAGATGGTTGGACGCATTCAAATCGACACTCTGCGCCGGCGGCTAGACGATTATTTGGTGGCAAGGTTTCGCAGGATCTGAGTTGCTCATGAAGGCCTTTTCTCGAAAAGCCGATCCTGGGAAGAGCTTCGATGTCGCGCGCATCCGCGCCGATTTTCCGATTCTCGCCCAGAAAATCGCGGGCAAGCCGCTGGTGTATCTGGATAACGGCGCGACCAGTCAGAAGCCCCAGGCGGTGATTGACGCGCTCGATCATTACTACAGCGCGGAAAATTCCAATATTCACCGTGGCGTGCATTCGTTGAGCGAGCGCGCCACGGCGGCCTATGAAGCGGCGCGCGAGAAGGTGCGCAGTTTCATCAACGCGGAATCCGACACGGAAATCATCTTCGTGCGCGGCACGACCGAAGCAATCAATCTGGTGGCGCAAAGCTACGGCCGCAGTTTTCTTAAGGCCGGTGACGAAATCGTCATTTCGGCCATGGAGCATCATTCCAATATTGTGCCTTGGCAGATGGTCTGCGAGCAGGTCGGCGCACGACTGCGCGTGATCCCGATCAACCACGACGGCGAGATCGTCATGGAAGAGTATGGCCGCCTGCTGAACGATCGCACTAAATTCGTCGCGGTGACTCACGTCTCGAATGCGTTGGGAACCATTGTCCCGGTCAACGAGATCATCACTCTGGCACACCAGCGCGGCGTGCCGGTGCTGCTTGACGGCGCCCAGGCCGTGCCGCATCTCAAAGTGGATGTGCGCGAATTGGACTGTGATTTTTACGCCTTCTCCGGGCATAAGATGTTTGGCCCGACCGGGATTGGCGTGCTGTACGGGCGCCGCGGGCTGCTCGAGAAGATGCCGCCCTATCAGGGCGGCGGCGACATGATCAGTTTGGTGACCTTTGAAAAAACCCATTACAACGTATTGCCTTATAAATTCGAGGCTGGTACGCCGAATATCGCCGGCGTTATTGGTTTGGGCGCGGCGGTCGATTACTTACGGGGCCTCGATTGGCAACAGGTGGCCGCGCATGAACGTGAGTTACTGGTGCGCGGCACCGAGGCATTGTCGGAAATCGTGCCGCTGAGAATAATCGGCACGGCCAAGGAAAAGGCCGGGGTGCTGTCGTTTGTCTTGGATCACGTCCATGCTCACGACGTCGGGACGATTCTCGATCAGGAAGGCGTCGCGGTGCGCGCCGGGCATCATTGCGCCATGCCTGTGATGCAGCGCTTTGGCGTACCGGCGACCACGCGCGCCTCGTTTGCTTTCTATAATACGGCGGAGGAAATCGATGTGTTGGTTAGAGCCATCCATCGGGTCTTAAAGGTGTTTGGCTAATGTCGGATCTGGACGATCTCTACCAAGAAGTCATTCTCGACCATAATAAAAGTCCGCGGAACTATCGGGCGATGGCTGATGCCAACCGCAAGGGAGAGGGTTATAATCCGCTCTGTGGCGATCATGTTACGGTGTTTCTGAGGCTGGAAAACGGCGTGATTCAAGATATCAGCTTCCAGGGCTCGGGCTGCGCAATCTCCAAAGCTTCAGCGTCAATGATGACCGCGGAGCTGAAGGGCAAGAGCGAGGCCGCTGCTCATGACTTGTTTGATAGCGTGCATCACATGTTGACCGGTGAAGCCGGCGGAGCTGGCGGAGCCGCAAAAGTCGGTAAGCTCGCCGTGCTTTCCGGGGTGTGCAAGTTTCCCGCGCGCGTCAAGTGCGCGAGCCTGGCGTGGCACACGGTCAACGCGGCGCTGGCGGGCGATGCCTGTCCGGCGACGACGGAATGATTCAACAAGCTTCCCAAAAGGAGCCTGTGGCTATGACCGATAAAAAACCGATTGCGCTCAAGCGCGACTGTGTAGCGATCATGATACCGAGCGGTGAAAGGGTGACGCTAACCGCCGGCTCAACCGTGTGGCTCACCCAGGCGCTCGGCGGCGGTTTTACATTGATGACCGATCACGGCTACATGGTGCGGATCGACGGCGCGGATGCCGAGGTGCTCGGCATGGCGCCGGGCGATTTTGCCGCGCACGGCGAGGCCGCGGACCCTGGAGAATCCGTCGAGGATCGCGTGTGGAGTCAATTGCGGTCCTGTTTCGACCCGGAGATTCCGGTCAATATCGTCGACCTGGGTCTGATCTACGACTGCCGCGCAGAAGCGCTCGGCGGTGGCGGCCACAAGGCCACCGTGCGCTTTACATTGACCGCGCAAGGTTGCGGCATGGGCCAGTTCCTGAAGGAAGATATCAGAAAAAAACTGCTGGCGGTCCCCGGGGTGAGTGAGGCGGATGTCGACTTGGTTTGGGATCCGCCGTGGAATCAAAGCATGATTTCGCCCAAGGCCAAGCATCAGCTGGGCATTGAGTAGGCGATCCTTTTGAAAAGTAGGAATCTATGGAGAGTATCAACGAGACCATTATTGAAGCAGAAGTCGTCGAGGCGTTACGCACGTGTTTCGATCCGGAAATTCCGGTGAACATCTACGAAATGGGATTGATTTACGACGTGAAGGTAAGCTCCGAAGGCGCGGTCACGATCCAAATGACACTGACCTCGCCTCATTGTCCAGCCGTGCAGTCATTGCCGGCCGAGGTGGAGAGCAAGATCCGAGCTGTGTCAGGGGTGACCGATGCAAAAATCGACCTGGTGTGGGAGCCGCCCTGGGACCCGAGCAAAATGTCTGAGGCGGCTCGCCTGCAGCTTGGAATGATGTGAGGCTTGGGCGTCCTGTGCGAAGTTCCTCCATAGATTAACCGCCGGCGATCTGATCTTCGAATTAGCCTTTCATGGACCAGAGTTTGTATGAAAAGCTGGGCGGCGAAAGCCGGCTGCGCGACATCATCGATACGTTTGTCGATCGAGTCTTCGCCGATCGTATGATCGGATTTTTCTTTCGCAGCGCCGACCGCCGTCGTATCAAGGAATTGGAATTTCAGCTCGCCGCCGGTTTTCTCGGCGCCGAGATCGAATATCGAGGTCGGCCGCTCGAAAAAGTGCATGCAAACCATCCGATCATGGGCGGCCATTTTGCTCGCCGTCGCCAGATTCTCAGCGAGACGCTAGACTTTTTTGAAGTGCCGGATGAAATTAAATCGGCTATACTTCAGCACACGGATGCGTTACGGCCGCTGATCACTCCCGAATCCGGTTCCGAGTGCGATTCCAGTGCCGTGCGGGAGCGGATGAACAGGGGATAAGTACGGAAAAACTCTGATTCATCACCCGGCAATTGTCGGCCGCAAAACGTTGTGCTAAGAATGTGGTACGCCGAAGGTTGTCATCAAGGATTTGCGTGAAGCTGGCCGACCTCTATGCCCGATCTGGGTTGACCCTCTCGGTTGAGTTCTTTCCTCCAAAGACAGAAAAGGGCGAGGAAAACCTCTTTAGCGAAATCGCCATCATCAAGAGGCTCAATCCTGGCTTTTGTTCTGTCACGTACGGGGCGGGCGGAAGCACGCGCGATAAAACCGTAAGTTTGGTTGAATCCATCCACAGCGAATGCGGTCTGGAGGTCATGTGTCACCTCACCGTGGTCGGTCAATCCAAATTGGATGCTCGGGCGATTCTCGCTCGGCTCAAAGAAAAGGGCATCGAAAACGTGCTGGCGCTCGGCGGCGATCCACCCCAAGGCATGACCGATTGGCGCCCCCATCCCGATGGTTTTCATCACGCCATCGAGCTGGTACGGGAGGCCATGGGCTTTGGATGTTTTTCCGTCGCGGTTGCCGGTTTTCCCGAGTGTCATCCGCGCGCCACGAGCCGGGAAGCCGATCTACGATTTCTCAAAGAAAAGGTCGACGCTGGCGCAGTCGCGGTGATTACTCAGTTGTTTTTTGACAACGACGATTATTTTCGCTTTGTCGAAGATCTCAGAAAACTCGGCGTGGCGGTGCCGATCGTGCCCGGAGTGTTGCCGATTCTTTCAGCGCCGCAGGTGCGGCGTTTCGCCGCGCTATGCTGCTCAAAGATTCCGCCAAAGCTCGATAAAGAATTGGCGAAGGTCGAGAATGACGACGGCGCAGCGGTGGAGATGGGGATCGAGTACGCGTCGCGCCAATGCGAGCAATTGATCCAATTCGGCGTGGCGGGAGTGCATTTCTATTCGCTCAATAAATCCTACTCCGTGCAAGCGATCTGCAAGAATCTTGGTTTGTAATCCTTTCCCGGTTCTAGCGTCTAAGTTGAAAACTCGTTGTGCCCGATGACGCCGGGCGAGAATGTGGGTATGTGATGGTCGACAACGCTCCGATTCCCGGCGAAGAGAGCAGCGAACAAGTGGAAGTTCGCAAGCAGAAGCTCGAGAAATTGAAAGCGGCCGGCGCTTCGGTCTATCCGAACGACTTTAAACCCAATTATTCGGCGTCGGCGATTGCCGCCAGCTTTGCTGCGGCGAGCGACGAAGCTCTCGCGGCGGCGCCGCAGGACATCAGAGTAGCGGGACGGCTCATGGCGATCCGTCGCATGGGCAAGGCGTCATTTTTACATTTACAGGACCGCCGCGCGCGCCTGCAGGTTTACATCCAGCAGAACACCGTGGGCGAACAGATGTACGGTTTGTTTCGCGGGTTGGACCTCGGCGATATCGTCAGTGTCGAGGGCCATTTGTTTCGCACCCGAACCAAGGAGCTGACCCTCGAAGCTCATGAGATTCGCCTGCTGAGCAAGTGCCTGCGCCCTTTGCCGGAGAAGTGGCATGGCCTGGCCGACGTGGAGGCGCGCTACCGTCACCGCTACCTCGACCTGATGGTCAATCCGGAGGTGCGCCAGGTATTTGAAAAACGCTCCAAAATCATTCGATCAATCCGGCGCTTTTTCGAAGACCGCGATTTTCTCGAAGTCGAGACCCCGATGATGCAGGCGATCCCCGGGGGAGCGGCGGCGCGGCCGTTCATCACGCACCATAATGCCCTCGATATGGATCTTTATTTACGCGTCGCGCCGGAGTTGTTTTTGAAGCGGCTGCTGGTCGGCGGTTTCGAGCGAGTCTTCGAACTCAATCGAAACTTTCGAAACGAAGGCATCTCGGTGCGGCACAACCCCGAGTTTACCATGCTCGAGTTCTACCAGGCCTACGCGACGTTCGATGATCTGATGGCGCTTACGGAGGAGCTTTTCGTCACGTTGGCCGGTGAAGTCTGCGGCGGCTTGCAAATCAAGTACGGCGATCACGCGATCGATCTCACGCCGCCGTGGCGCCGGCTGTCGATCGCCGAAGCCATCGTCGCGCACGGCGGTGCGAATGAGGAGGAACTCGGTAGTGTGGAAGGACTGCGGCAGTTTTGCGCGCGCAAACAATTGCACGTCGACTTGAGTGCATCCTACGGAAATGTTCTGGTAGAAGTCTTTGAAGAAGTCGCCGAGGCGCGGCTGATCCAGCCGACGTTTATCACCGGCTATCCGATCGAGGTGTCGCCCCTAGCGCGCAAAAATGAAAAGAATCCGGCGCTGGTCGACCGCTTCGAGCTTTATATCGGCGGGCGCGAGCTCGCCAACGCGTTCTCCGAACTCAATGATCCGGCGGATCAACGACAACGGTTTTTGGAGCAGATGGAAGCGCGCAAAGCCGGCGACGACACCGCCAACCCGATCGATGACGATTACGTGCGCGCGCTCGAGTACGGCATGCCGCCGGCTGCCGGAGAGGGGATCGGCATCGACCGGCTGGTGATGCTGTTCACCGATTCAGCGTCGATTCGCGACGTGATTCTTTTCCCGTTGCTTCGTCCGCAGCGTTCATAAAGAATCGTTTCATTTGAATGAAATACGAATTATTTATCGGCCTGCGTTACCTGCAGGCGCGCCGGCGCGAAACCTTCATTTCGCTGATCACGGTCATTTCTGTGCTCGGCGTCATGATCGGGGTGATGACCTTGAATGTCGTCATGGCGGTGATGAGCGGGTTCGAGGAAACCCTGCGCGACCGCTTGCTCGGCATCAACGCCCATATCGCCATCGTGAGATCCGGCGAGCCCATGCAGGACTATGAAAAAGTCGTCGAGCAGGTGAAGAACGATGATGCCGTCGTGGCCGCTTCGCCGACGATTTACGGGCAGGTCATGTTGACGGCGGGCTCACGCGTCTCAGGCGTCGTCGTTCGCGGGGTTGACCCGGACCGGGTGAACGACGTGGTCAATGTCCAAAGCTTTCTTAAAGAAGGCAGCTTGGCCGGACTCGAGACTCAACATCCTGTCGCCGTCGAGGACCGCACCGTGCTTCTTCCCGGGATCATCTTGGGTGAACGTTTGGCCAACCAACTCGGTGTCTTCCTAGGCAGTCCGGTGCAAGTCGTATCCCCCTTGGGAAGCCCGACCGCCATCGGCGTGATTCCCAAAGTGCGCCGCTTTGTGGTTGCCGGTGTGCTCCGGACGGGAATGAGTGAAATCGATTCGACTTTGGTCTTCATGGGGCTATCCGAGGCACAGAAGTTCTTCGAGCTGGCCGGTGCCGTGACCAGTATCGAACTGCGCGTCAGCGACGTTAACCAGTCGCGCGAGGTGGCTGACCGCCTGCAGCGGCAACTCGGCTTTCCTTATTTTGCCGAGGACTGGACCAGGCTCTGGCCCAATCTATTCTCGGCGTTGGAATTGGAAAAGACGGTTTATTTCTTGGTACTCCTGCTGATGGTGCTGATCGGCGCCTTCAATATCGTCTCCACACTGGTGATGGTCGTGATGGAGAAGAAAAAGGATGTCGCGATCCTTCGTTCCATGGGCGCCACCCAACAGAGTATTCGCCGGATCTTTTTGCTCAAGGGATGTTTGATTGGCATTGTGGGTACGATTTCGGGGGTGATCCTGGGCTTGCTCGTTTGCGGTTTGATTTCGCAGTACCAATTCAAACTGCCCGACGGCGTGTTTCTTATTTCGACCGTTCCGGTGCGAATCTATATGAGCAATTTTGTCCTGGTGGCCTGCGCCTCCTTCGTCGTCTGTTTGTTGGCGAGCATTTACCCGGCGCGACAAGCAGCCAAGCTCGATCCGGTTGAAATCATCCGCTATGAATAATCTGCTATCGGTGCGCGGCTTACATAAGTCGTTTTTCGAAGGCGGCGCCGAGATCCATGTTTTGCGCGGGTTGAATTTGGATTTGGCCGAGGGTGAGCGTTTGGCGGTGGTCGGTGAGTCGGGAGTTGGCAAGAGTACGCTACTCCACGTTCTGGGCACCCTCGATCGCCCGACCAGCGGCAAGATCTTCTATGCCGGCCGTGAGCTTCCGTTGAATGACGAGACGGCGCTGTGCCAGTTTCGCAATCGCGAGCTCGGTTTTGTTTTCCAATTTCATTATCTCTTGCCCGATTTTTCCGCCCTGGAAAATGTCATGCTTCCGGCGTTAATTCAGGGCATGGAAGTGACTCGAGCGCGGGGCGAGGCGGAGCAGCTGCTTGCGATGGTCGGCTTGAAAGATCGCATGAGCCACCGACCGGGAAAGCTTTCAGGGGGAGAGCAGCAACGGGTGGCCGTGGCTCGCGCGGTTATTTTAAAACCTCGATTGGTGCTGGCCGATGAACCCACCGGTTCCCTGGACTTGCGCATAGGCGAAGAGGTGCAGGATCTGCTATTTCGCCTTAACGAGGAGAATCGGATTGCTTTGATCATTGCCACGCATAATCGCGAATTCGCGGACAAGATTGGACGCCGCGCCGAGCTCAAAGACGGCGCACTCATCTTGGGCTGACGGGTGTTCGGAAATTCGCCTTTACAAAGCTGCTCGTGTTTGCTAAATATTAGAAAAATTGGCAGTTTTAGGTCAGCTGATTTCGCCAATGACATCTAGCCACGCCGGAAAAACCATCCCGAGTTTGTATTGCGTTTTATTGGCATTCGTTGTGAGTGCCGCTCTCACGGTCAAATCCTGGGGTCAGGAAAAAATTATACTCAAGGACGTAAAGATTTCCGGTAACTTGCGCGTCGAAGACGACGGCATTCGATTGCATTTGAAAAGCCGGCCGGGCGAGCCTTTCAATTCGGCGACGGTTGAACAGGATGTGAAGGCGATTTATCGGATGGGCTTTTTTGATGATGTCCACGCCGAACTCGCGCCCGACGGTGTATTAATTTATGCGGTCAAAGAAAAACCGTACGTTCGCGAGCTAAAAATTCAAGGCGCCTCGCAAGTGTCGCGGGAAAAGGTGGAAGCGGCGCTCGGCATCAGTCAGCGCACCGTCCTCGACCGGGCCAAGGTCGCCGAAGGCGTCGACAAGGTCCGAAAGCTTTACAATGAACAAGGTTACGTAAACGCCGCTGTCGATTACTCCGTGACCGTCGAAGCCAACAATCAGGCCGTGGTCACCCTGGACATCATCGAGGGCGGCCGCCTGCTCATCAAGAAAGTTTCTTTCGAGGGGAATAAGGCTTTTTCGGACGGCGATCTGCAGGGTCAAATCGCCACCAAGCCGGAGTGGATTTTCTCCTTCATCACGAATCGCGGCGTGCTCGATCGCGACATGCTGACTAACGATGTGGCGATTCTTTCCAACCACTACAACGACCACGGCTATGTCGAGCACAAAGTCGACGAGCCGGTGGTCTTGCGCGCACGCGACGGGTTGGACGTGGTCTTTCGCATCCACGAAGGCCCCCAATACCGGGTCGGCAAGGTCGAAATCGGCGGCGACCTGATTGAAGATGGCAAGCAGATGCTCAAGTCGGTGAAGTTGACTACCGGCCAGATTTTCCGCGGCAGCCGACTGCGCGAGGATATTACCACGCTGTCGGAAATGTACTCCAACAAGGGCTTTGCATTTGTCCAGGTCGACCCGATTACCAAGGTCGATTCGACCGACAAGAAAGTTGACGTCGCCTTGGTGATTGCCAAGGGGCCGCCGGTTTATTTCAATCGCGTGCTGGTCGCCGGCAATACCAAGACCCGCGATAAGGTCGTGCGGCGTGAGTTGCTCGCCAACGAGCAAGAGCTTTTCGCCGGGACCAAGATCACCCAAAGTCGTAATGCCTTGCAACGAACGGGTTATTTCGAGGACGTGCAAATCACCACCAAGAAAACCGACCAGCCCGACGCGGTCGACGTCTTGGTCGACGTCAAAGAAGGGCCCACCGGGACCTTCCAAGTGGGCGCCGGGTACAGCAGCGGGGACGGCTTCTTATTTAACGCCAACATTTCTGAAAAGAATTTAATGGGCCGAGGCCAAGGCGTCAGCGGTAGCTTCAGCATCGGTTCGAGCCGTCAGGATTTTATTCTGAGTGTTGGCGACCCTTACTTTAACGACACCAAAATGGCGGTGGGTCTAGAGGGCTTCAACACCGAACGAGAGTACACCGATTTCGACGAGCGCAAAATCGGTTTCGGGGTGAATACCAGCTATCCTTTGAAGGATTTCAGAATGCCATTTTTTGGCCGACCACCCGCCGCAAATAAAGGATCGGATGAGTTGGCGAGCAGTGCTCCGTTGACGATGTGGGACTACATGCGGGGCGCGCTTTCCTATAATTTGACTCATGAAGATATCAACGGCGTTTCCTCGACTGCGCCGGACTCGATCAAGAGCGAAGCCGGGAAGAGTCTGACCAGCAGTGTGACCCCAGGCATTACCTATGACAGTCGGGATCATTTTTTTGTTCCCACTGAAGGAACTAAATCAGCATTCTCGGTGAAAACTGCCGGTCTCGGCGGGGATACCCGTTTTATCAAATCGGACGTGAGCGGGCGCTGGCACTATCCATTACTAAAGGATCCGAACTGGGGCGGCTCTTACGTGCTCGCGTTGGGAGGTTCTCTGGGATACGGCATCGGTTTGGCCAAGAATAACGACGGAAGTCGCGACCTTCCCCTTTTCGAACGCTATTTTTTGGGCGGAATCAATTCGATACGCGGATTCGCCGACCGGAGCATAGGCCCACGAGCTCCTTCCGGGTGTGATGCCTCGACACCCCCCGTTTGTACTGGAACGGACGTGATCGGCGGCGATAAGTCCATGGTGCTGAACGCCGAACTTTTGTTCCCGATCATGGAGCAGTATGGCATCCGTGGCGTGGCATTCTTCGATATGGGCAACGCTTTCAACGATAGTATTAGCTTCGGCGACCTGAGACGCTCCATCGGAGCCGGCGTCCGATGGATGTCTCCTTTCGGGCCCCTGCGCGTCGAGCTTGGTTTCCCACTCAATAAGCAGACCGACGACGATACGTCGGTGCTCGGCTTCTCGATCGGCAGTCAACCCTAGGGCCGTGACGGCCATTCCATTACGTTGATTATTATTTACCGGAGGTTTGAGTGAAGTACTGGCTGGTCGTCGGGATGCTGGTCCTGTCTTTTTCTGCGAGCTACGCGCAGGAGAGGATCAAAATCGGTTTTGTCGATATTCAACGAGTGATTTCTGAGTCGCAAGCCGGAAAACGAGCGAGGGATCGATTCCAAAATCAGGTAAAAAAAGCCGAGGCCGATATCGTGAAAGAACGGCAAGATATCGAACGTTTGAAAAGTGACCTGGAAAAAAAAGGTCCGCTGCTTAAAGACGAGGAACGGCGTAATCTTGAGTCCGATTTGCAGAAACGTTCAGTGAGTTTGCAACGCAGCATGGCGGATCATCAGCAGGAATTGCGGGCAAAGAACAATGAGATGATGTCCGAGATTCTCAAGGAATTGGAGAAGATCGTCAACGAAGTCGGCAAAGCCGACAAGTTTACGTTGATTCTCGAACGCTCGCAGATTCTCTACAGCGATCAGGGAATCGATATCACAAGCAAGGTTATTGAGACCTACAACAGCCGGACGAAAAGTAAGTGACGACCCGATCACTCAGTGAATTGGCCAGCCATGTCGGAGGAAGCGTCATCGGCGACGGCAGCGTGGTCATTCACAAAGTGGCGCCTATCGACGAAGCGCGGCCAGGCGAAATCACTTTTCTCAGCAATCCGCGCTACCGGAAATTTTTAGCTCAGTGCCAAGCCAGCGCCGTGATTGTCGGGCGTGGCGTCACTGAGGAAGGCGACCGGCGCGCTTCCATAAGCCTGCTCGAAGCCGCCGACCCATACGTCGCCTTTGCCAAGATTCTTCAGCTGTTTTCTCCGGCACCGCGTTTTGATGGGACCGTCAGCCCGCTTGCTCACGTCGACAACAGCGCGACAATCGCGGCGGGTGTAACGATTTTTCCGGGCGCGTTCGTCGGGCGGCGGGCTCGAATCGGCGTTGAGTCCGTGCTCTTCCCGGGGGTTTTTCTCGGCGAGCAGGTTCAGATTGGCGCCAATTGTGTGCTTCATGCCAACGTCGTGGTCCGTGACGGTTGCCAGGTCGGTGATCGGGTCATCCTGCACGCCGGAGTGGTCGTTGGCAGCGATGGTTTCGGCTATGCCGGCCGGGGTGAGGCGCGCGTGAAGATTCCCCAAACCGGCGTCGTCATCATTGAAGACGATGTCGAGATTGGGGCCAACACGACGATCGATCGCGCGACGCTCGGTAAAACCGTAATCCGGCGCGGCGCAAAAATTGATAACCTGGTTCAGATCGCGCATAACGTCATCATCGGCGAGCACTCGGTGGTGGCCGCCCAGGCGGGCATCGCCGGCAGCACGCAAGTGGGAAAGAATGTGACCCTGGCAGGTCAGGTCGGCGTGGTCAATCACATCGTGATCGGCGACGACGCGATCATCGGTCCGCAATCCGGCGTTCCCAAGTCGGTGCCTGCCGGCGCGATCCTTTCCGGGGGCATCGGTGCGGCGCCGCATCACGAATGGCTGAAAGTCATGACGCTGCTGCCGCAACTGCCGAAGTTGTGGAGCGCCGTACGTCGCTTGGAAAAAGAGGTGGGCCGGCTTGTCACGGGCGGTAAGAAGGAGACCGAGCGCGATGCTGGACGTTAAGGAGATCTTCAAGTCGGTTCCGCACCGTTTTCCGTTCCTGCTGGTCGATCGGATCGTCGAAATCCACGGCAGCGAGAAGGTCGTCGGCATCAAGAACGTCTCGATCAACGAACAGTTCTTTCAGGGTCATTTTCCCGACCGGCCAGTCATGCCGGGAGTGTTGATCTGCGAAGCGATGGCGCAAGTCGGTGCCATTTTCGCGCATAATGCGCGGGGCGGCGTTGCGGACAACAAGGTGTTTGTCCTAACCGGACTCGATAACGTGAAATTCAAGCGGCCGGTAGAGCCCGGTGACCAGTTGCGCATGGAGCTCACTTGCTTAAAACGCCGCGGCTCGTTTTGGAAAATGCAGGGTACGGCCACGGTCGACGGCAAATTGGTCGCGCAGGCCGAAATCTCCGCAATGGAAGTCGAGCTAGGGTAGGGATCGGCTGCGCGTATGGTCCAGGTGCATCCGACCGCGATCGTCGACCCGCGTGCCGAGTTGGACAGCGAAGTAGAGGTCGGTCCTTACAGCGTGATCGGTGCCGGGGTGCGAATTGGCAAACGGACCAAGATCCATTCTCACGCGGCGATCCAGGGACGGACGACGCTGGGCGAGAGCAACGTCGTCTTCCCGTTCGCCACGGTCGGCTCGGCGCCGCAAGATCTGAAATACAAAGGCGAGCCGAGCGAACTGACGATCGGCAGCCGCAACACCATACGCGAATATGTCTCGCTTAATCCGGGCACCACAGGAGGCGGCATGGTGACCCGGGTCGGCGATCAGAATTTATTGATGATGCACTGCCATATTGCACACGACTGCACGGTCGGCAACCGCAACGTGATTGCCAATGGCGCGACCCTTGGCGGTCATGTCATCATCGAAGACTTCGTCATCGTCGGCGGCCTGGTGGGTATTCATCAGTTCGTCCGCATCGGCACAAGCGCAATCCTGGGCGCCGGGTCGATGGTCTCGAAAGACGTTCCTCCCTACTGCAACGCCACCGGTGATCGAGCGCGGCTGCGCGGCTTGAATGTCGAGGGGCTCAAACGCCGCGGCTTCGACCCAACGGTGATTGAGACCATTCGTAAGGCTTACCGTATCGCTTTTAACTCCAAGCTTAGAACCGATGATGCTCTCGAGTGGATTCGTCGGGAATTGCCGGCGATACCCGAGTTGGAAAAATTCGTCACGTTCATCGCACAATCTCAGCGCGGAGTTTGTCGCTGAATTCCATTATTTTTTATAACCCGGCAGCGTCGGCATCCGTTCGTCTCTCTTTGCCGTGAAAAAGCTCGGATTGATCGCAGGCAACGGAAGATTTCCGCTGATGTTTGCCGAGGAGGCAAAGCGCGCCGGATATACCGTCATCGCGGTGGCGCATCGCGGTGAGACGGACGAGGCGATTGCGCAAGCGGCCGATCAAGTGACCTGGGTTTACGTCGGCCAGCTCGGCAAAATCATTCGCGCCTTTCAGACCGCGGGCGTGACCGAAGCGGTGATGGCGGGCGGCATTCGCAAGATCAAGCTATTCGGCAACTTCCGGCCTGATCTGCGCGGCGCGCGATTTCTGGCAAAGACCAAGAGCAGGGAAGATGATGCTTTGTTGCGCGGTATAGCGGATGAACTGGCGGGCGAAGGCATCCAAATTCTGCAATCGACTCTCTGCCTGTCCCATACTATTTCAAGCGCAGGGGTCTTGACCAAGCGAGCGCCGCGCCGGGAAGAATGGGACGATATCAGACTGGGGTATCAAACCGCGAAGGAAGTCGGCCGCCTTGGCATCGGCCAAACCGTCGTGGTGAAAAATCAAGTGATCGTGGCGGTCGAAGCCGTCGAAGGCACCGACGCGGCGATTCAACGCGGCGGCGCGCTGGCCAAAGCTGGCTGCGTTGTGGTCAAAGTCAGCAAGCCGCAGCAAGATCTGCGTTTCGATGTGCCTGCTGTCGGCCTGGATACGATTCAATGTCTGCACGAAGTCGACGCTGCCGTGCTGGCCGTCGAAGCCGGTAAAACAATTCTTTTGGAAAAAGAAAACTTTCTGCGGCAGGCGGACGCCTACGGGATCTCGGTGGTCGGAGTCGATCGTTAGGAACGAAGCCATGGCGGAAGATCTGATTGCGGCCGCCGTCGTCGGCGTCGGTTATCTTGGCAAGTTCCACGCGGAAAAATACGCCGCGTCGCCCAAGGCTAAGCTTGTCGCCGTGGTCGATACCGATGAAGCCCGCGCGCGAGAGATTGGCGAGTCGCTCGGTACGCCCGTGCTGACCGATTACCGCGCATTAATCGGGCAGGTGCAGTGCGTCAGCATCGCCGTACCGACGCGGTTTCATTTTCAAGTAGCGCGCGATCTGATCGAGGCCGGCATCGACGTGCTGGTGGAAAAACCGCTCACGGCAGACATCGCCGAAGCGCGGCATTTAGTGGCGGTGGCCGAGTCGAAAAAGGTGATACTCCAGGTCGGTCACCTCGAACGATTCAACCCGGCGATCCGCAGGCTCGAGGGCGTGATCAAAGAGCCCAAGTTCGTCGAATGCCACCGCTTGGCGCCTTTTGTCGAGCGCGGCACGGACGTCGATGTCGTCTTGGATCTGATGATTCACGACATCGATGTGATAGCGAGCTTGGTTCGTTCCTCCGTCGAGCGGGTCGAAGCGGTCGGCGTGGCGGTTCTGACCGATAAGCCGGATATCGCCAATGCGCGGATCAAGTTTGCCGATGGCTGTATCGCCAACGTAACCTCGAGCCGGGTCTCGGTCAAAAGGGAGCGGAAGATACGATTCTTCCAGCCTGATGCTTACATTTCCATCGATTACGACCAGTGCCGCGCGCAGATCTATTACAAGCCGGCGCCCGGGGCCGGGTGGCTCGGCATCCGGGCCGAAACTATCGAAATTAAAGACGGCGACGCCTTGGCGGATGAAATCGATTCCTTTCTGAATTGCGTGCGGACGCGAACAATGCCTCTGGTGGGTGGCGCGGAGGGTTTGCGTGCTCTCGAGATTGCCTCGATGATCAGCGCCCAGCTTTGATTGGACTGTTGGTTGACCGTGGCGTCGCGGGGCAAGGAAATCATGCTGGTCGTCGGCGAAGCGTCGGGCGATGCGCACGGCGCTCAATTGGTGGAAGCGCTGCACGCGCGCGACGCGGCTTTGAAGATCTACGGGGTTGCAGGAGAGCGACTGCAACGGACCCGGTTCGAAGCGCTGTTCAGCGTCGCCGAGCTGACGGGTATGGGATTGGTGGAGCTGGCGGGTAACCTCGGTAACTTGTGGCGTGCTTATTCAGTGCTGAAGCAGGCGATGAAAAAACGCCGGCCAGACCTGCTTGTGCTGATAGATTTTCCGGATTTTAATTTGCGATTGGCGCGGTTGGCGAAAACCTTGCGCATACCGGTACTCTATTACGTCAGCCCGCAAATCTGGGCCTGGCGCACGGGGCGGGTGCGCCAGATCGCTCGCTGGGTCGATCAAATGGCGGTAATCTTTCCCTTCGAGGCGGAGTTTTACGAGCGCCATGGTGTTAGGGCCACGTTTGTCGGGCATCCGCTATTGGAATCGGTCCATGCGCGCGCCGACCGGGACGCAACCCTAAACAGGATCGGTCTCGACGCGGACAAGCCGGCGATTGCCCTGCTGCCGGGAAGCCGGCGCGGCGAAGTGAGCCGTCATTTGCCGGTCATGCGCGAAGCGGCGGTTCTGCTGAGCAAGGAGAGAGATATTCAATTTTTTTGCGTGTGCGCGAGCACGATCGACGCAGCGGAAGTCGAATCGGCGCTCGCTCATGCGGCGGTGCGCATACCCGTGGTGAAAGACGACCGATACGAGGCGATTCATGCCGCCGACCTGGTGTGGGCTACTTCGGGCACCGCGACGCTGGAGACCGGATTGCTGGGTAGGCCCATGATCATCGTTTATCGCCTGTCTTGGCTCACTTTCCTCATCGCGCGCTTGCTTGTGCGCGTCGATCACATCGGCATGGTCAATTTGATTGCCGGCGAAAGGCTCGTTCCGGAGTTGATTCAAAGCGACGTGAATCCGGCACGGATGGCGGCCGAGAGCCGAATTCTGCTCGACGACCCGCAGGTGCGTTCCGGCGTCATTGCCAAACTGTCGACCCTCCGCGAGCGCCTCGGCGGACCCGGAGCGGCGGACCGTGTCGCCGAGCTTGCCCTCGCCATGATGCCTTAGGAAGTCAATATCGGTGAATCATTATTTTCGACTGCTTTCGTTTCTGAAGCCCTATCTGTGGCCGTACTTCAGCTTGGCCATGCTCTGCATGGTGATCTTCGGCGCCACCGACGGCGCGCTGCCTTTCTTGGTGGAGCGCATCATGGACGATGTCTTCACCCTGAAAAATCCAAGCGCGCTTCGCTATTTACCGATAGTCATCGTGGCGTTGTTTGCGTTTCGCGGGTTGATGAACTTTGGCCAGAGTTACTTGACCGACTACGTTGGCCTGCGCATCGTTAACGACGTGCGAAACGCGCTCAACCGCCATTTCCAATCGCTGTCACTTTCGTTCTTTTATCGCCACCCGACCGGCACGCTGATCGCCCGCGTCAACAGCGACGTTCAACTGTTACGCTACGCGATCACCGATGCTTTGGCTTCCTTTATGAAAGATTCGGTTTCCCTGACGGCGTTGATCATCGTGGCTTTTTTGAAGGATTGGGTACTGGCATCGATAGCGTTTGTCGTTTTTCCTGCTTCCGTGTTGCCGATCATGCGGATGAGCCGTAAGATCAAACGCTTTACCCGACGGGGTCAGATTAGCACCGGGGCGCTGACGTCGCTATTGCAGGAGAGCATTCAAGGCAACCGCATCGTTAAAGCCTTCGGCATGGAAAACTACGAGCAGGAAAGGTTTCAACAGGAGAATTGGCGGCTTTTTAGGCGATCGTTGCGCGCCAGCCGGACTCGCGCCATCGTCGCTCCATCGATGGAACTGCTGGCCTCGATCGGCATCGGCGCGGTGGTGTGGTACGGCGGTTGGAGTGTGATCGGCGGCGGCCGCACGCAGGGCGAGTTCATGGCCTTCATGGCCGCGATATTTTTGATGTACGGACCGTTCAAGGGACTGGCCCGCACCTATACCGCCGTGCATCAAGGACTGGCCGGCGCTGAAAGAGTTTTTGAGATCCTCGATGAGATGCCGGCAGTCACCGACAAGCCGAATGCGCAAGTTGCCCGGCCGTTTTCAAACGGCATCCGGTTCGACGACGTCAGTTTTGCCTATAAAGAGACTCCGGTGTTGAAAAATATCGATCTGACCATCGCCGCCGGTGAGATGGTCGCGCTGGTGGGGATGAGCGGCGTCGGCAAGAGCACCTTGGTCGATCTGATCCCGAGATTTTACGACGTGACTGCCGGCCGGGTCTGCGTCGATGGCGTCGATGTGCGAGATCTGACGGTGCGTTCGCTCCGCGCGCAGATTGCCATCGTAACGCAGCATACGTTTTTATTTAACGACACCGTCCGGCGTAACATTGCCTACGGTGAACCCGAGCGTAGCATGGAGGACATTATCGCCGCGGCCAAGGCGGCGCATGCCCATGAGTTTATCTTGGGTCTGCCGAAGCAATATGACTCCATGATCGGAGAAATGGGCATGCAACTTTCCGGCGGACAGCGCCAGCGTTTGGCCATCGCGCGCGCCGTGCTCAAGAACGCCCCGATATTGATTCTTGATGAAGCCACTTCGGCTTTGGATACCGAGTCGGAGCGATTGGTTCAGGATGCTTTGGAAACTCTGATGAGCAGTCGGACGACGATTGTCATTGCGCATCGCTTGTCGACGGTTCGCAAGGCGGATCGAATCGTGGTGATGGTTGACGGCGCGGTCGCCGAACAGGGCACGCACGAAGAACTGCTGCGCAGGAATGGCGAATACAGCAGGCTCTACGCCGTTCAGGCGTTGACAGCGAGCGAAACCGGAGCGCCCGAGGTGCTGCATTAAACACCGGCCGAGCGTGTGTGGTACTTATTATACAATTTTACTTGGATTCTCGCGTTGGTGATTGCACTGCCGTGGGCGCCTTTGGCGTTCCTGCTCGCTGACCGCTATCGCGACGGGCTCAGCCAGCGATTTGCGTGCTACCCCGATAGCATTCGTCGATTGATGGCCTCGTCGAGGCCGATATGGATACATGCCGCGTCGGTAGGCGAGGTGCGCTCGGCCGAACCGCTCGTGCGCGAGCTCAAGGCGCGCGCGCCGACGCGCCGCGTGCTCGTGTCCACTTTTACGGCGACAGGGCATCGCGTCGCACGTGCCATTCCAGGCGTCGATGCGGCGATTTATCTGCCTCTGGATCTTGCCTGGATCGTTCGTCACGCCTTAAATACGTTCCATCCATCGCTGTTGGTGATTATAGAAACCGAGATCTGGCCGAACCTGCTGCGCGCCGCTTTCCGTCGAGGCATCCCGATCGTGCTTCTAAGCGGGCGGTTGTCGGAACGGGCATTGGCGCGATATTCCATCTTACGCGCTTTTTTCCGTCGCGTGCTGAGATGTTTTACAGCTCTCGGAATGCAGTCGCCGGGTGATGCCGCGCGCATCGTGCAGCTCGGCGCCGAAGCAACTCGAGTCACCGTGGTCGGTAGCTTAAAATATGCCGCGCGCCATACGGACGGCCGCGAACCAACGTCCGGATCGGTTCGTGATCACGGCCGCCAGTGGGTCGTGGCTGGGAGCTTGCATCGGGGCGAGGAAGAAATCTTGCTCAAGGCGCTAAAATCGGCGCGTACGCGCTTTCCCAAGCTTTCATTGGTTCTGGCGCCGCGTCATCCGGAGCGCTTCGATGAAGTCGAGCAACTGCTTATCAAGAGCCCGTTTGCGTTTCAGCGCAAAAGCCGTATCGCGGCCCAACAATATTTTGCTCACGACGTTTTGTTGCTCGATACGGTCGGCGAGTTGCCCGAGTTTTTCGCGGCCGGAGATATCGCGTTTGTCGGCGGCAGCTTGGTCGATGCTGGCGGTCACAACGCGCTTGAGCCGGCGCGCCTGCAAAAGCCGATCTTGTTCGGACCCCACATGACGAATTTTGAGAGCATCGCCGAGGAAATGAAACGCAGCGGTGCCGCTATCGAGGTGCGCGATGCAGAGGAGCTGGCGAACGCGCTGGTCGATCTGTTATCGGACGCCGGCGAACGCCGGAGGATGGGGGACTCGGCCGAACAGATCGCGAGCGCCAACGGCGCCGCGCTGGCGCAAAATCTCCAGTTGGTTGAGCGTTATCTGTGAGCGCTGCGGATTCTTGCATGTGTGCACATCGCCTGTGCTCCCGGACTCGACGATGACAGAGGCCTTGGCGCGCGAGGTGTGGGAGCGGCAAGGGTTCCGCGGCAAGATTTTGGCGGCGCTGCTATGGCCCGCCTCGCTGCTTTACGCCGGCGGCGTGCAATTGCGCAATGGGCTTTTCCGGATCGGCTGGTTGAAATCGGCCCGACTGCCGCGTCCGGTCATCAGCGTGGGCAATCTCACTGTCGGTGGTACCGGTAAGACGCCCGCCTGTTTGTGGCTGGCCGGCCAGTTGCAGCAACGCGGCTTGCGCGTTGGCATCTTGAGTCGCGGGTATCGCCGGCAGGAGAATAAAGCGCGGGTTTTACGGCCACTCGCAGAGCCATTTACGGCGGTAGAACAACATGAACAGGTCCTCAAGGCGGGAGACGAGCCGCTGATGATGGCGTGGCTGTATGGGCAAATCGTCGCCGTTAGCACGAACCGCGGCGATGCTGCCGCCGAGCTGTTGCGAAGCGCCGAGGTCGACGTTTTCGTTCTGGACGATGGATTCCAGCATCGGCGGGTTAAAAGGGACGTCGATTTAGTGCTCTTAGGCTCGGACAAGTCGGGGGCGGTGCTGCCCGCCGGGCCGTTCCGTGAACCGAGAAAAAATCTGCGCCGCGCTGATTTTTTGCTCACGACCGCGGATCCCATCGCATGGAGCAAATTGATTCCGAAGCGGCTCAGCGCGGTCACTTACAGCGCAAAACTAAGTCCGGTTTCTCTGATCGGATTTGGTGCGAAGGGGCTGAAAGAATACCCGTTGACCTTGCTCCATGGTAGCAAGATTTTAACCGTCACGGGCGTTGCCGATCCCAACCGGCTGTACCGGATCCTCCACCAATGGGACGGAGAAATTGTCCGAACTCTCGAATTTCCCGATCATCATTTTTATACGACCGGTGACTGGCAAGAGATCAACCGAATGGCGCGCCTGGTCGATTTGATCATCACGACCGAGAAGGATATTCTAAAGCTCACTCGCTTTCCGTTCGCCAGGGACAAGCTGTTGGCTCTTCGGTTAGCCATGATGGTGGAAGGCGGGGAGGCCCTTGTCGATGCGATTGTGGAAAGGATCCGGCCAACGGGAGGCCGTGCTTGACAGCGGAATCGAAACGCGGGTGGGCCGTCTTTCTCGATCGCGATGGCACGCTGATTCGCGAGGTCGGCTATCTGCGGCGCGTCGAGCAAATAGAACTTCTGCCCCAAGTTCCCGCGGCATTGCGGCTGCTGCGGGAACACGGTTTTAAGCTTGTCGTGGTGACCAATCAGTCGGCGGTCGCTCGTGGTTGGCTATCGGAACAGGACCTTAGCAACATTCACGGCGCGCTCAATGCGGCACTGGCGCAGCGCGGCGCGCGCCTCGACGGCATTTATTATTGTCCACATCATCCAACAGAGGGAACAGGACCTTTTCGGATGGATTGCTGTTGTCGAAAACCGAAGGCTGGCATGATTGAGCGGGCTTCGGTCGAGCTTGGATTGATTCCGACACAGTCCTACGTTGTCGGTGACCAAAAGACCGATATCGAACTTGCGGATCGGATCGGCGCGACAGCACTATTGATTCGTGGAGAGCAAGCGGCGGCGGCCAAAGATATGACCGGCGTTCCGATCGTTGCCGATCTGTGGCACGCCGCGCTCTGGATCGTGGAGCACAAAAGCCGACCCCAGAAAGTCGGAGCGTAACATGAAATCGCTGGTAACCGGCGTTGCCGGATTCATCGGTTCGCACTTGGCGGAAAAGTTGCTCGCCGAAGGCCACGAAGTGGTCGGCGTCGACAATTTTCTCGACAATTATCCGCGCTCGTTTAAGGAGACAAATCTCGCCTCCTGTCTCGGCCACGCGCGATTCGAGTTTGTCGGCGCCGATTTATTGACCATGGATTTGAAAGATCTGCTCGACAACGTCGCGTACGTTTTTCATCTGGCTGCCCAGCCCGGTGTGAGATCGAGTTGGGGGCGTGAGTTTAGCCGCTACACTGAAAACAACATCATGACGACTCAGCTGCTCCTGGAAGCCGCCAAGGATCGACGCCTCGCGAAGTTTGTCTACGCTTCGACGTCCTCGGTCTACGGCGACACCAGCGACTTGCCGATGCGTGAGGAAGGCGGCACTCGGCCGGTTTCGCCCTATGGCGCGACCAAGCTTGCCGCGGAGCACCTTTGTCACCTTTATTGGCGTGCTTTTGCCGTGCCAACGGTGTCACTGCGTTTTTTTACCGTCTATGGACCGCGCCAGCGGCCGGACATGTTTTTCCATATTTTTATGCGCGCCCTGAGACGCGGTGAGGAAGTGCCGCTCTACGACGACGGCGAGCAGACTCGCGATTTTACCTACTGCTCCGATATCGTCGATGGGATTCTCGGCGCGGCTCTCTACCCGGGGCAGGGCGAAGTGTTCAATCTCGGCGGCGGCTCGGAGGTGAGCTTGCTGGACGCCATTGCGATCGCCGAGCGAATTGCCGGGCCCACGGCAAAGCTCCGCCGCTTGGATCGACAAAGAGGCGATGTGCGACACACTCGGGCACGACTGGACGAGGCAAAGAATAAGCTCGGCTACTCGCCCAAAATCGAGCTGGAACAGGGCTTGGCCGAACAGTGGAAGTGGATTTCCAGCCTGCGGGAATGACGATCGATTGCTGATTTAATTGGCAGAGCTAAAACGTCGAGGACAGCCATGAGCCAACATATCGAAGAAGATGTCGGCAACATTATTTCTCTCGAACATATCAACGTGCAGGTTCCCGACCAGGCCCTGGCAACCTTGTTCTACGTTGTCGGCTTAGGATTGACGCGGGATCCTTACCTGACGGTGGGTTTAAACAACATGTGGATCAACGTCGGCGAGCAACAGTTTCATCTGCCGACACGCGCCGCGCAGGTGATTGACGGGCATATCGGCTTGGTCGTGCCGGATCTCGATGCTCTCGAAAAGCAGTTAGCGTCGGTGGCCGAGGGACTCAAGGACACGAAGTTTTCCTTCGAGTCGAAAGCGGATCATATCGCGGTGACCTGCCCGTGGGGAAATCATTATCGGTGCTACGCAAGTCAGCCGGTGTTTGGCGATATGACTCTGGGCATTCCCTACGTCGAATTTTTTGTAAGGCCAGGCACGATGGAGGCGATCCTTCGGTTCTACGAGACGGCTTTCCGTGCGCCCGTCAAAATCGAGAGCGACGCCGCAGGATCTTTCGGCCGCGTGAAGATCGGCCGGGCGCAGTCTTTGCTCTTCCGCGAGACCGAACGGGCGATCGCGCCGTATGACGGGCATCATGTCGCGATTTACGTGGCCAACTTTTCCGGACCGTACGAATATCTGAAAAGTAGAGGCCTAATCTCCGAAGACGTCCGTAATCACCAGTTTCGCTTCCAGACCCTCGTCGATCCGCGCGACGGCGAGACGTCATTCGCGCTGGAACACGAAGTTAGGAGCATGCGTCACCCCATGTATCACCGGCCATTTATCAATCGCGATCCGGCGCAAACGCAACGGGCTTATCACCGGGGCTGGGATGCGTTCGTGCCGTTCCGGCGCTGACCTACGCCGGGAAGCTGTGCTCAGATTGAAGGACATGAATCTCGTGGATCTCAGTTCTACCGGCAGCGGAGGAAAAGATGGCGATCAGTAAAGAGCTTTTGGATATCTTGGCCTGTCCCAAGTGCAAGGGCGATATCCAACTTAATGAGACGAGTGACGGGCTGATTTGCCATGCCTGTCGTCTTATGTATCCGATTAAAGACGATATTCCCGTGATGCTCATCGACGAGGCGATTCGATTGTAAGGCGCTATGGTGCCGGTCCGTTGGGACAACGTCCTGATTCTCCAAACGAGTTTTTTGGGCGACACCGTCCTGACTCTACCGCTGATTTGCGAAGTGCGGCGCCGGTTTCCGGTCAAAAAACTGACTCTGTTGTGCCAGCCGGTCAGCCGGGAGCTGTTGCTCGATCATCCGGCGATCGATGAGATCATTACGGACGACAAGAAAAATTCCGATCGCGGCTGGCGCGGCGTGTACCGCACGGCTGCGCGAATCAAGGAAAGAAGTTTTACCTTAGCATTGACTCCGCACAAGTCTTTGCGCAGCGCGCTGATCCTCTACCTGGCGGCGATTCCGCACCGCGTCGGCTTTCGCCAAAGTAGGGGATGGTTTTTCTATCAGCAACGACCCGAGCGCAATCCTGAACTTCATGACGTGGAAAGAAACCTTTCGGTCTTGCAGGCTTTCGGCCTGCGCCCGGAACAGTGCCAGCGCGCCATCGATTTACCCGTGAGTTCGGAAATACAAAAGCGCGTGGATGAGAAGCTTCTCAAACTCGGCGTGCTGGAAAACGACTTGATTATCGGCGTAAGCCCCGGGTCGGTCTGGCCGACAAAGCGATGGTCGGCGGCGGGCTTTGCGGCGTTGATTCAAATGCTGCAACAGAGATTTGCCTGCCGGGTGCTATTGTTTGGGGGCGCGGACGACAGCGCTGTGGTCGAGGACGTGCAACGGCGGTGCGGCGGGGCCGCCGCCAGTATGGTTGGGCTGATCGGTTTGCGGGAATTAGCTGCCGCGATCAATCGATGCCGGATATTCATCACCAATGACAGCGCACCCATGCACATCGCTGTTGCGCGACGAGTTCCGACGGTCGCGGTTTTTTGCGCCACGACTCCGGGCTTGGGCTTTTACCCGTATACCCACGAGGCCATCGTCGTGCAGAGGGATCTCTCCTGCCGGCCTTGCGCTTCCCACGGCGGTCGGCGCTGTCCATTGGGAACCGAAGATTGTATTCGTCAGATTTCTCCGGATGCCGTGCTCCGCGCGGCGGAAAAATTGCTTGCTATCGATCGCTACAGTAAGTCGCCGCGTGTTCCTTTCGAGCCGGAGTTTATGACCGTTTAAACGCGCGCTACCGTTAGCACGACACACGCATGCTGACCGAAAGGACGATGTGGGGCGTTATCCCGGACGGATTCAGGAAAATAACCGATGGTCGCGGCAGCCGTTTAGTCGTGCGCGAGGATCGCGCGGGAGAGATCGATTTTACCATCTGTCGCGATGATCGTGTTGGCGCGCCGGACTATCGATACCAGGGAAGAAGCCCGCTCGAGGCGATCCGCCTGCGCGACGGCGACACGGCGTTGGTCCGCCGTTATCGCCACGGCGGGCTGCTTCGCTCGCTTACCCGGGGTTGTTTTTGCTCGTGGCCGCCGCGCCCCTTTCGCGAGCTTGCGATTACCGAGGAGTTGCGGCGGCGCGGATTACCTACCGTCGAAGTCTATGCGGCGTGCGTGCGATGCGTTGGCGGGCCGTTTTACCGAGGATGCTTGGTGACGCGGGAACTGCGCGGTTCCAAGGATCTGTGGGCGGCCTTGCAAGAGGATCTGGCTGGCCGCGGCGCGCTGCGGTCGGTACTGAAAGCGACCGCAGAAACTTTGCGCGCCATGCACCGCGAGGGTGTTTATCACAGCGATTTGAACCTGAAAAACATCTTGGTTCGCTTTCGACCCGACGGCGTCGATGGCTACGTCATCGATTTCGATAAGGCGAGACTTTTTTTGGGGAGATTGCCGCCGCCCTTGGCCCAGAAAAATCTCGACCGGTTGCGGCGATCCGCACTAAAGCTCGATCCGGAGCGGCGTTATCTAAGCGCTGATTCATGGCATGAATTCGTGGAGTTCTATCATGGCGCGGGCGCCTGATTTCGACCCAAAGAGAATCCTCATCGTGCTCCATGGCTCGATCGGCGACGTCACGCGGGCGTTGCCGCTCTCGGCTATGCTGCGCAAAAATTTCCAGCGCGCGTTCTTGGCATGGTCGATCGAAACGGCGTGCTTGCCATTGGTTGAGCGGAACCGAGCGATCGATGAGGTGATTGTATTCGACCGAGCGAAGCGCTGGAAGGGTGCGCGAGAATTTCTTGCACGGGTTCGCGCCGGCAAGTTTGACCTGGTGCTTGATCTACAACGGCATTTTAAGAGCGGATTCATAAGTCGTTGGTCGGGGGCGCGGCAGCGGATCGGCTTTAACCGCAGCGATAGTAAAGAATTCAACTGGTTGTTTAACAACCACCATATTCCGGCCTATGGCCACAAAGTAACGAAGCTTGAGCACTACTTAAAATTTGCCGACTATCTCGGCATCGAGCGTTCTCCGTTGGAGTGGAATTTTCATCTCAGGGCGGAAGAAGAGGCTTGGGTCGACCGCCATCTTGGTCAAAAGGGCCGCGTCTTCGCGGTTCTTTTCGTCGGCACACGTTGGCAAAGTAAGCAATGGTTTCCAGATCAGATCGCTCAATGCGCCGAATCCTTGCGGCGTGACCATGATCTCGATGTAGTTTTGTTGGGAGGTGCAAGCGATCAGGTTCTGGCACAGGAAGTCTGCGCCGCGACCAGGGTGGGCTTAATCAATCTTGTCGGCCGGACTTCATTGCGGGAAGCCATCGGCGTCATTCAAAGAGCGCGACTTGCGGTCGGGCCGGATACCGGACTAATGCATATCGCCGCGGCTGTTCGGACGCCGGTCCTATCGCTCTGGGGTGCCACCCGCCCGCAACGGACCGGGCCCTACGGTTTTTTCGACCTTGTCATTCAAGGAACGGCGCCCTGCGTTCCTTGTTATCGCCGGAGTTGTTCGATCGGGCGCGTTTGCTTGCGCTCGATTAGCGCGGCGCAGATCGGTGAGAAAATCAGCAACGCGCTCCGTCATAGTAAAAGCCTGTCAATGACCCATGCCAGTGGCGAGTAATTATCGGTCCGTATCCCTCGGGGAATGGCGCCTGAAGCTTCTCTCCAACGCATGGAACGTTGAGCTTCAGAAAGTAGTTCTGGCGCTTGTCGATCAGCAACCGTGGGCGAAGCACCCGCAAACCATCTCGTTAAACCTTCCCGGCGGCCCAGCGTACTATTTAAAACTCTTCCATCCCGTTAAGGGCAGTGCTGCGTTTAAGGATGTCTTCAGGGACTCCAAGGCGTTTCGCGCGTGGCGCCAAGGCATCGCATTGAGTGAAGCGGGGTTTGACGCTCCTTTGACCATCGCTGCCGGTGAACAAAGACGCTTTCGGCATTTGCGTCGGGCGTTCATTTTAACTCGAACAGTCGATGGGCAAGCGCTCCACTTGTTTCTCCGTGATTTGACAAAAGATGGGGCGGGTAAAGGCTTGTTCGCAACCAAGCGGGCCGGCGTGAAGCGAGTGGCCCATTTGGTTCGGCAATTTCATTTGAAGGGATTTGTCCACGGCGATATGGTGGCATCGAATATACTGGTGGCGGACGCAGCCGGCAGTCAGCCGATCTTCTATTTCATGGACAATGATCGGACGCGCCGCTATCCAAGTTGGCTGCCGCAATCCCTATGGAAGCGCAACCTGATTCAACTCAATCGCATGCCGTTGCCCGGCATCACTCTGCAAGACCGAATGCGGTTTTTGCACGCCTACCTGAGGACAACAAGACTCACGAGCAGCGACCGTCGAATGGCCCGCTGGTTGGAGCGTAGGACCCGCTTGCGCCGCCAGCAATGTGACGGCGTGGACGCCTCTGGCGATTTTAGACGGCTGATGAGTTGGCCCGAGAATTTTCGTGAACCCGCGGATATAGAACGAGTCTGATAAATGGCCAACCATGGATTATCGTGAGGATCGCCCTCGTTCATAAACGTCTCGATCGGCATGGCGGGACCGAAAGGGATCTTTTTCGAACGGCGGAAGGTTTGCGGGACCTCGGGCATGAGGTTCATCTATTCTGCAGCGAATATGGCGTGGCGCCGCCGAAGAATGTCATGGCCCATCGAGTTCCAGTGATTCCTCTCGGCAGAACTTTGCGTCTGTGGAGCTTTGCCTGGTTTGGTCGACAGGCCGTCACGCAAGCCCGTTACGACGTTGTGGTCGGCTTCGGGCGCCTGCCGAGTCAGCATGTCCTACGCAGCGGTGGCGGAACGCACCGGGGTTTCCTTGAGCGCATGGGTCAAGCAGGCGGTTTAACACGCCGTATCTGGCAAGCGATTAGCCTCTACCATCAAAGTTTATTGGCGATTGAGAAGCGACAATACGACGCCGTGAACTCGAGAAAAATAATTGCTGTTTCAGAACAGGTCAAACGGGATATTATCGCCCAATATGCAGTGCCGGCCGAGAAAATCGTCGTCCTCTACAATGGGGTCGATCTGAGTCGCTTTCAGCTGGCGAAGCGAAAAGAGATTCGAGATCAGATTAGAAATCGCTGGAACATCCCTTGGGATTCTCCGTTGGTGTTGTTCGTCGGGAGTGGCTTTCGCCGTAAGGGCTTGGATCATCTTCTGTCGATCTGGAACTCGCCGAGGCTCGACCGGGTGTTTCTTCTGGTCGTCGGGGCTGACGCGCGTCTCGGCCGCTATCAAGCTCGGGCCGATGTTGTCGCACCCGGACGGATCGTCTTCGCCGGCCGTCAAGACGAAATCGAGAACTACTACGCTGCCGCCGATGTGGTTGCGCTCCCGTCTCTCCAAGAAG
>Ga0209640_10000183_pt1 | contig 44882 bp, 45 predicted proteins | sample RifCSP10_1_FD_184018 | JGI IMG/M metagenome (GOLD analysis project Ga0209640, IMG submission 184018) | Soil microbial communities from Rifle, Colorado - Rifle CSP2_sed 10_1 (SPAdes) (version 2) | ecosystem: Environmental > Terrestrial > Deep subsurface > Rock core/Sediment | place: Rifle...
TATTAACGATTTACGAAATTATTTAAAAGTATAATGGAAAACAAAGAATATATAGAATCAGGTATTTTAGAACTCTACGTTTATGGTTTACTTAGTGAAACCGAAAATGAGGAAGTTTCCACTATGGCAAAAAATAATCCTGAGATCAACGAAGAAATAATCGCCATAGAAAAAGCAATTGTGTCTTTATCTTCTAGTTTTGCACCGTTTCATTCGGTGGAAAATTACGAGAAAATTAAGGCCAAACTCGAACTTAATCCTACCAAGGTGATCGAAATGGAACCAACAAGAAATTGGTCGCAATACATTGGTTGGGCAGCCGCCATCCTGCTGTTAGTTGGTATCGGTTACCAATACAATCAGTTGGAGCAGACGAACAACCAAGTTGTTAACGCGACGACTGAAAAAGCAAAAATGGAGAAAGAGCTGAACCAACTAGAGCTTAAAAACAAAGCAAGCGAAACCAGTCTGGCTATTGTTAGGGACACTAAAAATACTGTCGTTCCTCTTGGCGGACAAGCGGTTGCCCCAGAGTCATCTGCAAAAGTGTACTGGAATAAAGAAACGCAAGTGGTTTATGTTGATGCCGCCGGATTGCCGGAGCCTCCAAAAGGAATGGTTTATCAAGTTTGGGCGTTAAAACTAAACCCGCTGACACCTACAAGTATCGGATTACTGGATAATTTCGATAAAAACGAACAGCGTATGTTTGCCGTAAGCGGCACTGGCGATGCGGAAGCATTTGGAATTACATTAGAACCCGCTGGCGGAAGTTTAACGCCAACGATGGAGCAATTGTATACCTTAGGAAAAGTGTAGCTCTGTGTAAATTATAAAATCAAAATTCATATCAAAAACAGACTTTCTTTGAAAGTCTGTTTTTTTTTGTTTATTAAAATATAACCCGCTGAGTATACTTAGTTTTTGATGATGATTTTTCGTCAGTTCGAGTAATTTTCGATAGAAAATTGTATCGAGAACTAGAAAAATTTCATCAAAAACGGTTCTCCATACATTTTTTGTTCCGTTTTACTACACAAAAAACACTCGAACTGACGTTTTTAATTAATACAGCCAATGGGTTAATCAATTTTTTTTATAAGAAAAACAACCATACACGAGGACTTAATGAAACTTAACTTCCTCGAGAAAACCATACCAGTCAAAAGTACATTATATTTGCACTTTTATATATTTCATGAGCTACACCCTACTATCCTCGCCTTTGCAAGGATTTACTGATTTCCGATTTAGAAATGCACAAAACAAGATCTTTGGAGGCATTGATACCTATTATGCGCCATACATCCGCTTAAACGGAAAATTGGTCATTAAATCATCCTATCATCGAGATTTGCTTCCCGAGAACAATTCATCCTTAGAAGTGATTCCGCAAATCATCACGAACGATGCCGATGAGTTTTTGTTTGTGGCAAAATATGTCGAGGAACTAGGCTATAAAGAATTAAACTGGAATTTGGGTTGTCCATATCCCATGGTAACCAAATGCGGAATGGGCTCAGGCTTGATCAGCAACACCGAAAAAATCAACCAAATTCTTCATAAAGTACATAATGAATCAGATATAATCGTTTCGATGAAAATGCGTTTGGGATATGACACTACTGAAGAAATCCTGGATGTTTTGCCTATTTTGGAGACTTATCCTATTAAGAACATTGCCATACATGCGCGTATTGGGAAACAATTGTATAAAGGGGGAGTTCATTTGGACGCTTTTCAACAATGTATCGATAATACAAAGCTCAAATTGTATTACAATGGTGATATCACTTCGGTAGCTAAATTCAAGGAAATGCAGCAGCGATTCCCCTCCATAGACCACTGGATGATAGGAAGGGGCTTGATTGCCGATCCTTTTTTGCCAAGTATGATTAAAAATGATTCGTTTGAATACCCCAAAAACAAAATGGAGTTATTCAGCGAATTTCATGACACTTTATATGCGGGATACAGTGAGTCCTTATCTGGTTCCACTCACATTCTATTGAAAATGCATCATTTATGGGAGTACTTTTCGGTTATCTTTTCCAATCCGCATAAGGTGAACAAGAAAATAAAAAAAGCCAAAAGCATCCGAAATTTTGAAGCGGCTGTTGCGGAAATCGTAAAAGCGGGCTAATTTCAATACCAAAAATTAAAATATGTCGTTAATAAAAAAAAGGTTCAACTCTTCAGTTGAACCTTTTATATTTTGAATAAATAAGAAACCTTATTTTTTATAATACTTTCTGTATTTTGGATACGTAATTGCACCTATAAATGTTATTGTTCCAAGAGAATACCAAATCCAACTTAAAGAATGTGCTTCTCCGCTGGCATAAGAATGCAATCCCACCAAGTGAAAGTTCACTCCATAATAGGTAAATAAAATGGATACAAAAGCAAACATACTCATCAAGTTAAATGTCCATTTTCCTCTTAATGAAGGTACAAATCGAGCATGAATCACAAACGCATAGACCATGATACTGATTAATGCCCAAGTCTCTTTCGGGTCCCATCCCCAGTAACGTCCCCAACTTTCATTGGCCCATTGTCCTCCCAGGAAGTTACCAATAGTCAGCATGATTAAACCTATGGTTAAGGCCATTTCATTGATATACGTTATCTCTTGGATATTCAAATCCATTTTCGCCTTGTTCTTTTCGTTGGTGAAAAAGATTAGCAATAGGGAAACAAAACCTAATATCATTCCAAGGGCAAATGGTCCGTAACTCGCAACAATAACGGCCACGTGAATCATTAACCAATACGAATTAAGCACGGGTTGTAAATTGGCTATTTCAGGATCAATCCAGTTCATGTAAGCAGCCGATAAAATCATTGCCGAAACGAAGGCGGCAGAAGCTACGGTAAGTTTAGATTTAATGTCAAATGCTAAACCAAAAAACATCGTTGCCCAAGCTACGTAAACAATGGCTTCATAGGCGTTACTCCAAGGCGCATGCCCCGAAATAAACCAACGTGCCCCTAATGTAATAGTATGTAATGCAAATAAAATTGCAATTATGATATGCATTGCGTTTACTAAGAAACGTAATGCTTTTCTATCTTTAAAAATTTGAAGAATAACAAATACAAACATCAAGATTGCTGCATATATATAGGCATATGGCAATTTTTGAAGCAAGTCGTATTTGTTGTACATGATTTCCAATGAGATTTTGTCATCGGTTGGCCTTACTTTGGCTCCAAATTTCTTTTGGAAACCATTTAAACTTTCGACTAAATCGTCCGCATTTTTGTAATCACCAGATACCGAAGCATTATTTAAAGACCCAAAATACAAAGGCAATACGCTTTTTGTGTAAGTGGAATCCATTCCCTTTAAGCCAGCCTCGCCTAATTCTAGAGAGGAAACCCATTTATTATTGGCGTCATTCGGAATTGGGAAGATCTTTAAGATCCTTCCGCTTAGCGCCGATTCCATCAAATTTACCTTCTTGTCCGTTTCGATGAAGTCTTTTTCAAACTGATTTGGGTTTGCGGCTTTGTATGCATCATCTAAATAAGGAGATAATTTATAATTCCCTTTTTCGTCAAAAAAGGCTATGAACGGCGCCGTTTTGGCTTTCGCATCAACACCTATTATCTTACGAATACTGTCATTCCCGCTTTTGATGTAAATCAAAGGAACTTCAATCCATAATTGCGCATATTGGGACATTGATAAGAAAACCTGATCGGGATTCATACCCTTATAGTCATTGGAATGGCTTACCTTCCTTAACAATTCAGAGGAGAATGTATTGATTGGTTTCATTCTTCCGCCTGCATCTTGAATAATCAGTCGCCCAAATTTTGACGCATGTTCTTCAGATACTTTGAATTTATTGATCAAGGAATCCAATTGTTTTTCCGTTGGAGCAACTCGCGTATGGTTCCCGTTTTCAATATGGTCTTCATGATTCCCATCGGCGTCATGCTCATGATTGTGAACTTGTGCAAAACCATTAAAACTTAGCAACAAAACGAAAACGGTGATCAGTTTTGATTTTTTAGTTTTTACCACTTCTAATTTTCTTTTTAAATCCGCAAAACGAGAATGCTTCGTAAACATAATGGACATCATAGCAAAAAACAACATGAAATATCCTGCATAGGTTATTGCCGTACCCCAAAAATCATGATTTACGGATAATACAGTCCCTTTTTCGTCAGGATCAAAAGAGGACTGAAAGAAACGATATCCTTTATGATCCAATACGTTATTCATGAATATTCTGGCGTCAAAATTTCCTTCATTATCTTGAACGGTAACTTTGCTTTCAAACGACGAGTAACTTTTCTCGGTTCCAGGGTATTTCTGTGCTATAAAATCGTTTAGTTTGATTTTGAAAGGCAATACATAAGCCTTACTTCCGTAGAAAAAACTATAGTCAATATTCCCAATTCTCACGGTCTTAGCCTCACCAACTCTTCCTTTCGAACCCAAAATGGTCACTTCCTTTTCTTGCCCGTCCGCTTTTACTGTCAAGACCAGCGCATCTTCATGGTTCTTCGCTTTAAAATCGTTGTTTGATTCATAAGCAATCGCTCCTTTGACTGCGGGGTCCGGAAAAACGAATCGTTTTTCGCCAATGGTGTAAAGAGATCGCATCATAAGGGGTTGCACAACATCCTTCGTAACGTTTCCTTGCAACTTATCAGCCATTCGCATAAAATTACCTTCAAACGGAGTTTGGATCGTATATTCCGTTCCGGTTGTATTTATGTTTATAGCGCCGTCGGTAGGTTTGTTCAACGCAAACAAAACATTGTGAATATTTTGAACTTCACCCTCTTTCAAAAAATGTTCCTCACGGCCACCATCGCCGGCTTCGACCAATTTTAAATACAAGACACCTTTAGGATCGGCCTTCACATATTCCTTTGCCCCCAAGATAAAATTCTCATATTCCACTTCAAAAGGGGTGTCGGCAAACTTATCGGAAATGGAGAAGTCATTATTCGTTACCGGAGAAAGCAACAGTTTTTTCTCGAAAACTCTGCGTTTCATTTCCCCTTTGTACTCCCCGTCAACAAAAACAGTAAGGAAAGTTTTGTCGGAATAAAACTGGTTTTCTGCGGCCCCTTCACGTATGGGCATCATTCCTTCGTAACTGATATAACGGGTTACAAATGCACCCAAAAGGATAAAAACAAAAGCCAAATGAAGCAATAAAGTAGCCCATTTTTCTTTTTTCAGTAATTGATAGCGTTTGATGTTACCGATGAAATTGATCATGAAAAACACCATTATAGCTTCAAACCACCATGCATTATAAACCAAGATTCGTGCGGTATCAGTGTTGTATTTGCTTTCGATAAAAGTTCCTACACCCATTGCTATTGCGAAAGTCAAGAAAAGAAGGGCCATTAATCGTGTGGAAAATAAAAAGGAAAAATATTTTTTATTCATTTGTAAGTAATTACGTTTTATAAAAGTGCGACAAAAGTACTTAAAAATGTTGACTTCTATATTTTTACAATTGTTAATTTAATCCAAAAATAAGCCTTTTAATATTAATCAAACAATTGTATTTATTGGTTTTTTTATCAAAAATGTATCCTAAGAATAGTTGTAACCACTTTAAAAAAAAGTGCTAATTTTGTCGGATGGTTAAAGTTATTATTATAGGCTCAGGAAATGTATCGCAACATCTGATCGCGGCGCTGCACAAAACCCAAAACATTGGGAACGAGATTGAATTGGTTCAGGTCTTTTCCAGAAAAAAAGAAGCCATTATGTCCTTGTTTGATTCCGACAAAATTGTCAATGATTTTGATGATTTATTGGAAGCCGATCTGTACATAATAGCCGTTTCGGACGATGCCATCGCGAGTGTTTCCGATCAATTGCCTTTCAAAAACAGATTGGTCGTTCATACTTCCGGCAGTGTTTCGCTCGATAGTTTAAACAATAACAACCGAAAAGGTGTTTTTTACCCGCTTCAAACTTTTACTAAAAATAAGGAAGTTGATTTTAAGAATATCCCCATTTGTTTGGAAAGCGAAAACAGTACCGATTTTCAATTATTGGAAAAAGTGGCCAAATCAATTTCCGAAAAAGTTTTCGCCATCAACTCCGAACAAAGAAAAGCGTTACACGTGGCTGCTGTTTTCGTCAATAATTTCACCAACCATCTATACCATTTGGGTAATGAAATTTGCAAGGAACACCAAGTTCCCTTCGATATTTTAAAGCCTTTGATTCTGGAAACGGCCCAAAAAATAATCACGCTTTCCCCCGAAGAAGCACAAACCGGGCCTGCTGTAAGACAAGACGGAAAGACAATAGAAACGCATCAGGCTTTTTTATCGAATAAAAACCAATCAAACATTTATAAAACACTAACACAATCAATACAAGATAATGGCAAAAAGTTATAAAAAAATAATGAACGATATCACTACTTTTATTTTTGATGTTGACGGCGTTCTTACCGATAGTTCGGTATTTGTAACCACCGAAGGTGAAATTCTCAGAACTATGAATATTCGTGACGGCTATGCAATGAAAGCGGCGGTAGAAAGTGGATATAACGTATGCATCATTTCCGGCGGCAGCAATGAAGGCGTTCGCGTCCGATTGAGAAATTTAGGCATTACCGATATTCATTTGGGAACACCTGATAAAGTGGAAACCTTCAAGGAATATACTGAACTGTACAATATCAACCCTCAGCAAGTACTGTATATGGGCGACGACATACCGGATTATCACGTGATGAAATTAGTGGGATTACCTACATGTCCCCAAGATTCCAGCCCAGAAATTAAAGCTATCTCTACCTATATTTCCCATAGAAACGGAGGGAAAGGTGCTGCCCGTGATGTTATCGAGCAGGTAATGAAAGTGCAAGGCAAATGGATGGAACATTTTGACGCAAAGCTAGACTAGCGGGCCAACATTTTCAAAACAATGGATATACGCAAAACTACAACGTAAAACTTATCTATGAATTTTCTTAAACTTATCCGATACCAAAATCTATTGATGCTGGCTTTCATGCAATTGATTTTCAGGTACGGCTTCTTGAAATTGCAAAATGTGCCCCTGGCTTTAACGGAATGGCAATATGTACTGTTAGTTTTGAGTACCGTTTTACTGGCAGCGGCAGGTTACGTGATCAATGACATTTTTGATCAAGACACGGACAATGATAACAAACCGAAAGATGTCATTATAGGGAAGAAAATTACCGAAGCAAAAGCATACAACATCTATGCGGCCCTAAATGTAACGGGGGTTGGCATCGGTTTCTACTTGTCGAATGTCATTTCAAAACCCGGTTTTGCCGCCATTTTTATCCTAATTGCCGCCACGCTATATATTTATGCGACAAGCCTGAAGCAAATGCTGATTCTGGGAAACATAATTGTCGCGCTATTGCTTTCGTTTAGCGTTATCATCATCGGTATTTTCGATTTATACCCAGTTGTTGACCAAGTCAATCAGCCTATAATGGCCAATCTTTTTTCGATACTTCTGGACTTTGCCCTATTTGCATTTATGATTAATTTTATACGGGAAATCGTTAAAGATTTGGAAGATATAGAAGGAGATTCAAATCAGGGAATGAAAACCCTTCCCATCGTTTTGGGAATGCACAACACCTCAAAATTAGCCTCTATTTTAGGGTTGATCCCTATGGCATTCCTGTTGGTTTATATCAACAATTATTTTGTGGCCAATGATTTAATTGTGACAACGATTTACGCTTTTGCTTTCGTAGTGGCACCATTGCTTTATTTCAGTGTAAAAGTTTGGCCAGCCAAAACAAAGAAGGAGTTTCGTAAATTAAGTCTGCTACTAAAATGGATTCTGTTTTTCGGAATTATTTCCATTGCAATCATTACTTTAAACATAAAATATAATGCTTCAAAATAAATTAAAACAGTACAAACTAATCTTGGCATCTGGTTCGCCAAGGAGGCAGCAATTCTTTAAAGATTTGGGATTGGATTTTGAAATCAGATTAAAAGAAATTGAAGAAATTTTTCCAGAAGAATTAAAAGCGGCAGAAATCACGAACTACCTCGCCCAATTAAAAGCCGATGCTTTTGAAGGCGAATTGAAGGAAAACGAAATACTCATAACAAGCGACACCATTGTTTGGCACAATGAAAAAGCCTTAGGGAAGCCCAAAGACAGACAGGATGCCTTCGACATTTTAAAGTCATTGTCGAACGCCACACATGAGGTGATTACGTCCGTTTGTTTTAAGAGCGATTCAAAAACGGATCTCCTCTGCGAAATAACTAAAGTCACATTCAAGGAACTCAGCGACGAATCAATACTGTATTACATTGATAATTACCAGCCTTATGATAAAGCGGGAGCGTACGGAATACAAGAATGGTTAGGGTTCATAGGTGTTTCAAAAATAGAGGGTTCTTATGCCAATGTTATGGGCTTGCCCGTGGACAAAGTGTACGATTATTTAAGTAAATTAGCATAAAAAAATAGGGATGGATTTTGTACATGATTTTGTGAAAGAAGTGATCGCAACCGGGGTTTTAATGATTTTGGTGGTTATATCACGAGTTGTCATTTCAAAACTGGTGCGACGTTTTGCGAAAACTACCCATAGAATCGAACATAGAACCAATCTGGTGATCAAATACATGCACTTGTTAACCACCATCTTGGCAATAATTGCGTTAATCATTATTTGGGGGGTTCAAGCCAAGGACATTATCATCGCAATTTCCTCAATAACAACAGTCGTTGGGGTGGCCATGTTTGCTCAATGGTCTATTTTAAGCAATATTACTTCCGGTGTAATACTGTTTTTTTCATTTCCTTTTAAAATAGGAGACGTTATCCGTATTCATGATAAGGACTTTCCAATCGAGGCAGAAATCGAAGATATTGGCGCTTTTCATGTTGCCTTGAAAACTAAGGGTGGAGAGCGAATTGTTTATCCTAATAATTTATTGTTTCAAAAAGGAATATCGATCATGAAAGATCATTTTCATGAAACTGAGTTCGTTGATTAATATTTTGTGATAGAGAACCCAACGGCGGTTCATTTTTACTTTATAGCTCTTTAAGTGATAATTATATAAAAAACATTATAAAATCTGTAATTTTTAAATGCAAAAAAACATCATATTTGTTTTCATAAATATTAAACAATTGTAAGATTCAACCAAATCGCGAAAGTCCTATGGAAAGCACAACCAAATATCCGTTTTATATCAGACTCGGTTTTTCTTTAATATGTTTAATTAGTATTACCTATATTTTCTATTTGGGTAAGAACGTTTTAGTACCCATTTTAATGGCCTTTTTATTAGCCGTACTATTGTTGCCCATAGTTAATTTTTTTACCTCAAAACTGCGTTTCCCACAGGGATTGTCTGTATTCATCACTGTTATTATATTTGTAGTTGCAATAGTAGGAATCCTTGCCTTTATATCCTACCAGATAAGTGATATAGCAGCTGATTTTAATACTATAAGAAAAAACGTCAACATTTTTATAACCAATATTCAACGATTTATCAGAACTAATTTTAATGTAAGTATTTGGGAACAAAGAAAATATATTGAGGATGTCACTCAAGACTCTGTTAAAAAAGGAAAAGAAAGCATTGCAACCACATTAATATCTGTTACAGATACGATCACTAATATTATTTTAGTACCCATATACACATTCCTAATTCTTCTGTACAGAACCCACTTCATCTTATTCTTGGCAAAGCTATTCAGAAAAGAATATCACACAAAATTGCAAGAAATTTTAAGCCAAATCAAAGGATCGGTCCAAAGCTACATCGTGGGTCTAATTATTGAAATGATTTTTGTGTCTGTTTTGACAAGCGCCGGTCTGTATTTTATAGGCGTAAAATATGCCCTTTTATTGGGGATCATAACGGGAATACTCAACCTAATCCCCTATATCGGAATTCTTGTCGCTGGTGTTTTGACCATCTTGTCCTCACTGACAGGAGCACCGGATGTATCACTAATTTTGGGAGTAATAGGAGTAAATATTGTTGTTCAGGTAATTGACAATAATATACTTGTTCCCCTTATTATAAATACAAAAGTTCAAATAAATGCATTCGTCTCAATTGTCGGAATTATTATCGGGGGCGGTATTGCGGGTGTGGCAGGAATGTTTTTGGCTATTCCCATTTTGGCTATTCTTAAAATAATTTTCGATCGAATTGAAACTTTGGAACCTTGGGGGTATTTAATGGGTGACAATTTGCCGAAAACCTTCATTTGGAAACACCTGAAAATCGCGAAATCCAATAAAATACCGAAAACCGAAACAGTCGAAGAGACTGTGTCTGACCCGACTAGTTTTGACGGCGCTGCAGATTTAAATCAAAACGGAACTATTTAACACGATTATTATTAAATTTGTATTACAATAGATTGAATAAAAAACACCATTATATTTTACTGAAATTTACAATTAAATGTCTCGCAATCAAAAAATAGTGCTGCTTCTTTTGATGCTCTTGGGCGTTCAGAACTCTTTTTCCCAAATAATTAAAACAGAAAAAGATAGCGTAGACATTTACAAAAACATTCAAACCTATTCCAAAAAAAATAAATTCACCAAGTTCATGCATGGTTTAATTTTTAAACCCGCAAAATCAAAAAAATACATTCCGATTGTAAAGCCAAAGAAAAGAATAGTCTCTGACGGCAAAATTATTAGGAACATCAACATCATAACACTCGATCCTTTTGGATATTCGGATATAGATACCACAAGGAAACCTAAGAATTGGGGAGAAAGAACCGGTAATAGATTGCACCTTAAAACTAAAGAACTCGCGATAAAAAACCTATTACTTTTCAAAAAAAACACACCCTATAATGCATTAAAAATACAAGAATCCGAACGTATTATCCGATCGCAAAAATTTGTTAACCGAGTCACAATTACGGAAGAACTCGCCAGCGCCAAATCCGATTCTGTTGATGTTACCATTCGTGTGCTGGACTCTTGGAGTAGCATTCCTAAAATTGTGATTTCAGGCTCCAAAAATTCCTTGGGTCTTAATGAAAGAAATTTTTTCGGAATTGGCCATCAATTTGATTATCGATTTACAAATAGGTCAAGCGACGGCAAAACGGCAAATAATTTAGCCTACACTATACCGAACATCAGGAATACCTTCATAAAAACGACGCTGAAGTACCATATTAATTTAGATAACTATTATGAAAAAAGTATTGCGATAGAACGCCCCTTTTATTCCCCACTTACAAAATGGGCCGCTGGAATAGCACTGGACCAGCAATTCAGAAAAGATACCTTGCAAGGGCCAGATTTGATTTATGTTAATCAAAATTTCAAATACAGTTCTCACGATTTCTGGATAGGAAAAGCCGTTCAGATTTTAAAAGGAAGCTCCGAAAATGCGAAGACCACAAATTTGATTATATCCGGGCGCTTCTTGAACATAAATTATCTTGAAAGTCCCGAAATAGCTTATGACCCCATCAATTTCTATACAGCTGAAAAATTCTTTCTTTCCGGAATTGGTATTACAACACGTAATTTTATTGAAGATAAATATATTTTTAAAAACGGCATAATCGAGGATGTTCCCATCGGTAGAATATTTGGGATATCGTTAGGCTATCAATATAAAAACGACAATTGGAGACCCTATTTGGGCGGACAGGTTTCCTTTGGGAATTATCACAAATGGGGGTTTTTAAGCGCCAACTTCGAAATAGGCACTTTCTTCAATAAATCACAAACGGAACAGACTGCCTTTTCGTTTCAGGCTAACTATTTCACCAAACTTACCGAGTTTGGCAAATGGAAGTTAAGACAGTTCATCAAGCCGCAAGTGGTAATTGGATTAAACCGACAGAATTCTTTGGGTGACCAGCTTACCATAAACGAGAATTACGGAATTCAGGGTTTTAACAGTGCCGTATATGGAACAAATAAAATGGTCCTTACTTTACAAACGCAAGCTTATGCCCCAAATGATGTTTGGGGATTTAGAATGAACCCTTATTTCAACTATTCCATAGCGCTGCTGGGAAAAAATGAAAACGGAAACAAAACGAGTAAAGCGTACTCTAAAATAGGTGTTGGGGTGATTATAAACAATGATTATTTGGTCTTTAGTTCTTTCCAAATATCTCTTGCTTATTATCCGGTAATCCCTTTTAAAGGAGAAAATATTTTCCAGACAAATGCTTTTGAAACTGGCGATTTTGGGCTGCAAGATTTCGAATTGTCCAAACCACGTACTGTGCTTTATAAATAAACGATTCTTACCGGCCCAACCGTGTATAAAAACCAAAAAAAAAGCACCTGTTTATTTAAAAGTGTAAATTTTGTAAATTTTGTAGGCAATTATATAATTCTGTGTACCAAATAGTTATTACCTTTATATAAATAATCTTACTAAATTAAAACCAAAAAACAGATGAAAAAATTAACTTTCTATCTAATGATGATGGTATTGTCATTAGGCGCTTTTCCAACCACTATGTTTGCAGCTGAAAATAACGTAGGGGCAGTTACTCCTAAAGAAATCCCTGCTGAAGTTCAGAAGATGCTTAATCGCTTAGACGAAATAAAAGCGATGGACAAATCCGAATTAAATTCTTCAGAAAAGAAAGAACTACGTAAAGAAGTTCGCGCAATTAAATCAGAGTTAAGATCGAGCGGAAATGGAGTTTACTTCTCCGTTGGTGCTATAATTATCATTATCCTATTATTGATTTTATTACTGTAATAAGATTCAGTAACATCCAAAGAAAGAAGAAACGCACAGTGTGTTTCTTCTTTTTGCCAAAAACCAAACATAATTAACCGTTAATTAATCATTCTGGCACAGTAGTTGCCCTACAGATAACGCATTGATAATATCCTTGCTTCGAAAAAGATTTTAAATTAAAAAATACAAAAATGAAAACATTAAAATTAATTGCCTTCGGAATCGTGCTTTTTGTTACGAGTTCCATGCAAAGTCAAGTTTCAGTTAACGTAAATATTGGTACCCCTCCATTATGGGGTCCATCCGGATACTCAAATATAGATTATTATTATTTACCTGACGTTCAAGCCTACTATGATATCAGAGCTTCACAATTCATCTATTTTGGAAGTGGAAATTGGGTAAGATCAAGATATTTACCGAGACAATACAGAAATTACGATTTATACCATGGATACAAAGTCGTGCTAAACGATTATCACGGTAGGGCACCTTATACCCATTACAAACAACATAAAGCTAAATATTACAAGGGGTACAAAGGAAAACCGCAAAGGTCTATTGGTCAAAGACATAATAACAAAGGCAACTATTCTAAAAATGGGAATGGTAATCGTAAAGCAGGAAATGGCAATAAAGGTCACGGAAACGGCGGGAATGGAAAAGGCGGTCACTCTAAAGGGAAGCACTAATTAGACCTAAGACAAACAAATAAAAGAAACGCGAAAGCGTTTCTTTTTTTGTTTATACTCTAACGTAATTAAACGTTAATAAAATCATTCTGGCACAGTTGTTGGTTTTAGCTTTAAAGTATATACAAAAGGAATAAAAAATTAATAAAAAAATTGTAAAAAACAGTAAAAATGAAAACACTAAAACTAATCGCCGTTGGAATAATTCTACTTGTATCGAGCACAACTCAAGCTCAAGTTTCAGTTAGTTTAAATATAGGAACAGCTCCCTCATGGGGTCCTTCAGGTTATGCCGAAGCAGAATATTATTATTTACCGGATGTTCAAGCGTACTTTGATATCAGAGCCTCGCAATTTATTTATTTTGGTAGTGGAAGATGGGTAAGATCTCGATATTTGCCAAGACAATATAGAAACTATGATTTGAACAGTGGCTATAAAGTAGTACTGAATGATTATCATGGTAATAGACCATACTCAAACTACCATAATGATAGAGTACGATATTACAAAGGGTATAGAGGTGGAAACCACCGAGTAATTGGCCAAAGGTATGATGATCGTCGATACTCTCAAAAAAGATATGCCGATAATCATCGCTACGCTGAAAACCGTAGATATGGTAATAATCATAGCAGATATGACAATCATAAAAACCGTGATTATAGGGAAGGTAACAGAAAAGGTCACGGAAATGGTCACGGAAATGGTCACGGAAACCACTAATTTATAGAAAGAAAAGTAAAAGATTAAATCATTAGAGAGCACCAATTTGGTGCTCTTTTTTTTTTCCCATATTCCCCTATTTAACAAAGAAAATAGCAATCACTTTATAAAAAAACAATTAATTACTACATTTGAATTAATTGCACAAAAATTCGTAAAAAATGTACAAAAATAAATTTCAGTTTTTTTTAATATTTCTTTTCTCTTTTCAAATCATTTTGGCGCAGAAGCCACAAAAACTGAATTCAGCAGAAATATATAATCAAATTCAGAAGCTTAATTTTTTGGGTTCCGTGCTTTACATTGCCGCACACCCGGATGATGAGAATACGCGTTTGATATCTTATTTGTCAAATGACCTGAAAGCGAGAACCGGTTATTTGTCTCTGACACGAGGCGATGGGGGGCAGAATTTAATAGGACCGCAATTAAGGGAATTGTTGGGGGTAATCAGAACCCAAGAACTTCTTGAAGCCAGAAAAATTGATGGTGGCGAACAGTTTTTTTCAAGGGCTAATGATTTTGGCTATTCAAAAAACCCTGAGGAAACATTGCAAATTTGGGAAAGAGAAAAAGTGTTGTCCGATGTTGTATGGGCCATCAGAAAATTTCAGCCTGATGTAGTCATTAATAGGTTCAATCATCGTACTCCCGGAACCACCCATGGTCATCATACGGCTTCGGCTATCTTGAGCACCGAAAGCTTTGATTTAACAAATGACCCAACCGTATTTCCTGACCAATTAAAATTCGTGCAAACTTGGCAACCCAAACGTCAATTTTTTAATACATCTTGGTGGTTTTATGGCAGTAAAGAAAAATTTGACGCCGCTGACAAAACCAATTTCGTGACTTTGGAAACTGGCGTTTATTATCCGACATTAGGGAAATCAAACCAGGAAATAGCAGCCTTGAGCAGAAGTAGCCATCAGTCGCAGGGCTTCGGTGCCACCGGAAGCCGCGGTAAGGAAGAGGAGTATTTAGAACTTGTAAACGGGGAAAAAACAAAAGATAAATCGAACGTTTTCGAAGGGATTGACACGAGTTGGAATCGAGTGAAAGGAGGAAAACCAATAGGCGAACTCCTGAAGGCAATCGTCTCGCAATATGATTTTTCAAACCCTTCGGCAAGTATTCCAAATTTGGCGAAAGCCTATCAGATGATTCAAGCCTTGGATGAAAATCATTGGAAAACACTAAAATCATCCGAAATAAGCAATATTATCGCTGCCTGCGCGGGTCTATATCTCGAAGCCGTGGCACAAGATCAAGAAGCCGTCCCGGGAAGCACTGTGAAATTAAAATTAGAAGCCATAAACAGGAGCCATGTAAAGATGGAACTGTTAGACATAACGACGATGCCTGACAACAAAAACATAATATACAATAGAGCGTTAAACAACAATGTTTTAGTAAACCTCTACCTCGATTCACAATTGCCTAACGAGATTGAATATACACAGCCTTACTGGCTTAAAGAAAAAGGGACAGTGGGAATGTATACGGTAAACGATCAGAAAAATATAGGAATCCCGGATGTTATCAGGGAAGTAAAAGTTGTTTTCAATATTGGTATTAATGGAATTGCAATCCCTTTTGAACGCACCATAGTTTACAAATACAATGACAATGTAAAAGGAGAGGTCTACAATTATCTTGATATTGTACCTGAAGTAACAACAACAATTCTTAATAAAGTATCTCTTTTCAACAATGGAAATAATAAAGCGGTTGCCGTAAAAATAAAAGCTGGCAAGGATAACGTAAAAGGTAATTTGCAATTGGAATTAAATGAAAATTGGGCAGTATACCCAAAATATATACCATTCAATTTGGAAAAAAAAGGTATGGAACAAGTGTTATACTTCGATGTTACTCCACCGACTGAACCCTCCGAAATCGTTGCTAAAAGTATCGCCATAGTCAACAACAAAAGATACGATAAAGACCAGATAATAATCGATTATTCTCATATTACAAAACAGCAAGTTTTAGAAGTTGCCGAGGCAAAATTCATCAAACTGGATTTGAAGACTAATGGACAAAAAATTGGGTATATTATGGGCGCCGGTGACGAGGTTCCCGAAAGTTTGACCCAAATGGGATATAGCGTCAGTTTGTTGAATCCGGAAGAAATAACTCCGGAAAAACTGGAATCATTTGATGTTATCATTACGGGAATACGCGCTTATAATACGGTAGAGGCATTGGCCAACAAACAAAATATACTATTTGATTTTGTGAAAGGAGGGAAAACAATGTTAGTGCAATACAATACTCCAGATGAAATTAAGACTTCAAATATTGCTCCTTATCCATTAAAGATTTCCCGCGATAGGGTGACCGAAGAAAATGCGGAAGTTCGATTTTTAGCACCCAATCATCCCGTTTTAAATTATCCCAATAAAATAACGGCCAAAGATTTTGTGGGCTGGAAACAAGAACAAGGCTTGTATTACCCAAGTGAATTTGATAAAGCCTTTACTCCCATTTTGTCATCCAATGATCAAGGGGAAAGCCCAAAAAACGGCGCCTTATTGGTTGCGCCCTATGGGAAGGGATATTATATTTATACCGGTTTAAGCTTATTTAGGGAATTGCCTGAAGGCGTGTCCGGTGCCTACCGCTTATTATCGAACATAATTTCGTTAAAAGCACCAACTACATTACCCGCTCAAAAAATAAAACCATAATTAAAGGAATATGGAAACAAAAAAAACAAAAAATTGGAAAAAAAACTATACTTGGGTGCTGGTCGCCAACGCCATTTATATTTTGATATTTTATCTAATAATGAAATTATATTCTTAAACTATGCAGCTATTTGATTGGATTGTACTTGTAGTAACATTGTTATTTATAGTAATTTACGGCGCTTGGAAAACCAAGGGTAGTAAAAATGTAGAGGATTATATTCTTGGCAGTAACGAAACGCCATGGTATATGGTGGGTTTATCGGTTATGGCGACACAAGCGAGCGCGATAACCTTTCTCTCCACTCCGGGACAGGCCTATCACGACGGAATGGGTTTTGTACAATTTTATTTTGGTCTGCCTATAGCTATGGTGGTTATCTGTTTGACATTTATTCCCATATATCATAAATACAAGGTCTACACCGCCTATGAATACCTTGAGAAAAGATTTGATTTAAAAACGCGGTCCCTTGCTGCCATATTGTTCTTGTTTCAGAGGGGATTGGGAACGGGGCTTACCATTTATGCCCCTGCCATTATCTTATCCGCTCTTTTGGGATGGAACCTTACCTATATGAACATTATAATTGGTGTTCTCGTAATTATTTATACGTTTTCAGGGGGGACAAAGGCAGTCAACGTGACCCAAAAACAGCAAATGTTCGTGATTATGACCGGAATGTTGATCACTTTTTTTCTAATACTGCATTTTCTGCCTAATGAGATGACATTCAGCAATGCGTTGCACATTGCCGGGGCAAACGACAAGATGAACATTGTCAATTTTTCTGCCGATCCCGAAGAAAAATACACATTTTGGAGTGGGATAACCGGTGGTTTTTTCTTGGCGCTCGCCTATTTCGGAACCGATCAATCACAGGTTGGGCGTTATCTATCAGGGAAATCAGTTCGTGAAAGTCAAATGGGGCTGGTTATGAATGGTTTGTTGAAAGTTCCGATGCAATTCTTCATATTGCTTACCGGAGTGATGGTATTTGTTTTTTTCCAATTCAACCCCGTCCCCCTGAATTTCAATCCCAATAACAAGGCACTAATTGAACAGTCGCAATATAAAGGGGAATATCATTCCTTAGAAAAGAAACTCAATGCCCTTTCTGAAGATAAAAAAGTCATTAATCTTTTGTATATCGATCAGCTTAACCAAGATTATGACAATCCGATTCTAAGAAAGGAATTAATTGGCCTTTCGGCAAAAGAGAAAGACCTTCGGGACCGCGCGAAAGAAATCATCTTAAAAGCAGATAGCGGCAGTGAGACAAACGATAAAGATTACGTGTTCTTCCATTTTATTTTGCATTACTTGCCTAAGGGCCTTATTGGGCTTCTGCTTGCCGTAATCATATCGGCGGCCATGTCTTCTACCGCCTCAGGACTTAATGCGTTGGCCTCCACCACGGCGATCGACATTTACAAACGTAACTTAAAGGAAGAAAAATCGGAAAAACATTATCTCAATGCAACAAAATTTTTCACTTTATTTTGGGGAATTGTAGCGATACTGTTTGCGAGTATCGGCACCTTATTCGAAAATCTAATCCAATTGGTCAATATCGTTGGGTCCATTTTCTATGGGACAGTTCTGGGAATTTTCTTGGTGGGCTTTTACATCAAGTTTGTAAAAGCAAAAGCCATTTTTTATAGTGCTCTTGCAAGCCAGATCACTATTTTTATAATATACTATTATGCCATCTATATATTTCCCACCGGAGAAGAAAAACTGGGCTATTTATGGCTGAATTTCATCGGAGCAATGTTAACAATCGTACTGTCTTCAATACTGCAAATGACAGTTTTCAGAAAAGAAAAAAGGTAAGGTTTAACAGAATGCAAAAATAAACCCCGTTTCAAAAAATTGAAACGGGGTTTATTATAAAAAAAACAGAACGGTTTATTTACTCCATTCCGAGATGCTGTCTTTGTTCATTTTAGCATAATCTTGGTTTCCGGCCGTTTCAGAAGCCACCAATGATGCTTTGGCCGTTTCAATGGCTCCTTTAATATCCCCTTGTTTGGCTTGTATCAATGATTTTAATCTCAAATAATAGAATGGCTTTTCAGTGTTCATTTCTAATGCTTTATCAACATAAGATTTTGCTTTGTTGATATCGCCATTCGACTGATAAAAATACTGCGCTGCCGAAAAATAATCTCCCGCCGAAGGACCCGAAAGGGCTTTTTCTATATTTGCAATAGCCGTTTTTTGCGTAGGAACTTCAAATTTAAGGGATACAAACGAGTTTTCCCAATACATTTCAAGAAAAGCAGAATCTGAGCTTAGACCATTTATTCCAATGGTAAAAGTATCCATCGCTTTTGGCATTGATTCCTCTTTTACCGTAGTTCGTAATGCAACGTCTGACTCCTTAAATTCCTGTGGAGTTCCCCAGTTGTCAGTATTTGCATAAAAGATAACTTCCCAACTTTCAATATTAGGAATGGTATATATTGCATATTTCCCTTTCTTTAGTGTTTTACCGCCGATGATCACGTCATCGCTAAATGAAATGGTCGTGTTCTCATTTGCCCCTGTTCGCCAAAGTTTGCCAAAAGGAACCAGATTGCCAAAAACGGCTCTACCTCTCGCGGATGGCCTTGAATAGACAACCTCTACATCTGTCAAGCCCACCACCTGAGTTATTGTAGCCTTAGGACTTGCCTGTGGTGTTTTGACCTGTGCCTCGATGGTGAATTGCGTAATAATGATGGCTAATGCAATAAGTATTTTTTTCATTTTCTAAAATTTATATGTTTTTCCAAAATTACAAATTACAGGAAATGATCCTGTTAATTATTTCCTAATATCGGTTCTGTATTTCGCTACTATTTCACAATCAATCTCACCGAAATGATTGATTATCACATCTGCTGCCGATAAATCCTGTAACTTTGAATGGATACTGTTATAACCTATGCAATATATTCCGGCAGCTTTTGCAGCCTTCACCCCGTTTGTACTGTCCTCGATCACAACGCAGTTTTCTTTAGAAGCTATAGATAGAGAGGCTGCATGTTCGAAAATGGCAGGGTCGGGTTTTGATTTCGGGAAATCTTCCCCGCTTACAATATGCGTGAAATACCGGTGCAACTTGAATCGGTTAAAAACACGTTCAATGGTTACTTTTGACGCTGATGAGGCCAAAATCAGTTGCATGCCTTGCTTATGAAATTCCTTGATTAAATTTTCAACGCCTTCCAGTAATTCCAGATCTGCTTTGGTATCAAAGGCTTCATTGAAAATAGTTCTCTTTCTCTGGATTAAATCTTCAACCTCCTGCTCGAGATCAAAAAGTTCTTTCAAATTTTGGAACACATTTCGCGTCGAATTTCCCGTAAAGGAGGTAAACATGGCTTCGGTGACCGGAATGTTCAATTCTTCAAAATGCTGAAAATAAGCATAACGGTGAACCGGTTCCGTATCGACAATTACCCCATCCATATCGAAAATTACTGTTTGGATCATTTTATGTGTTTGATTTTTTAGTTTTAGTTTCTCAAAGCGAAATATTATTTTTTCAGCAAATATCGAATTACCGTTTCCGCTGCATACAGACCAAATAATCCTGGCATATAGCTGTTTGTTCCATAAAAAGATTTTTTGTAATTCGAACCGTCCGTCATTTTTAAACTCGCATCATCTTGTATTTCTGATGAAAAAACAACTTTCAACTTATCGATTTTATGCTCTTTTAATCTTTTTCGAATGGTTTTTGCCAAAAAACAATTTTCTGTATTGCCGATATCGGATACTTTCACTTTTGAAGCTTCCATCTTTCCTCCGGCACCCATGCTTGAAATAATTTTAACTCTTTTTCGCTTTGCGCCAATAATCAAATTAAGTTTCGGGGTCACGCTGTCGATGCAATCCAAAACGTAATCAAACTCTTCGGTAACTATTTCGAAAGCGCGCTCGGGCGAAAGAAATTCTTGTACACGAGTTAATTGTAAGTCAGGATTAATGTCCATCAATCGATCTCCTACTATTGCAATTTTTGGTTGTCCCACAGTAGAATGTAGCGCCGGCAATTGTCTATTTATATTGGTAATATCGACAACATCTCCATCTACAATTGTCATATTGCCCACTCCTGCCCTAGTCAAAAACTCAGCGGCAAATGAACCTACACCGCCCAATCCCACGACTAAAATATTAGCATTTTGCAATTTTTCTAACCCTTCTTTTTTAAATAGAAGTTCCGCTCTTTCTGTCCACTCAGCCATTTTTTTTAGTTTTAAGTTTAAGGGATAAAGTAAAAAAACTCCCCTTGAATGTGTTATTTTAAATCAGGTTTCTTTTAAAAACGATTTGAAAATTCTTGTTTATTTGTGTTTGGATTTCCTCCAAAGTTACGCCCTTATATTTTGCCGCCAAAGCGTATATGGCATCAATATTTTCGTCAATGGTATCCGTTTCCAGGAAAAATCTATTACTCGGGATACTTTTAAAAACGGATTCCAGTTCCGGATTTCGCAATAAATATTTCCCAAACGAAATGAAAAATCCATTGTCCAACAATTGTTTTGCCGTCTGTTCATTTTTAGAGAAACCATGAATAATCATGGGAACGGTAATGTGCAAACGTTTTTTGGTTTCAATCACTTCTTGAAACGCGGCTACGCAATGTGTAACAACCGGAACAGCATATTCCTGCGCCAAAAGCAACTGCTTTTCAAAAACCGCCTGCTGTAAGTCCATCGGGATTTCAATCCTTTTGTCCAGACCGCACTCGCCTATCGCAAGGCAATTGGATTCTTGCAATTTACTTTCAATTATTCCCAAATCGTTTTCCACTCTGTCTTCAACAATATACCAAGGATGAATTCCGATGGAATAATAAGGAATCGAGGCATCAAAATCCTGAGGGTATTGATTGACCAATTCTAACAGATTAGTCTGATTCGTGAATTTGTGAGTATGGAAATTGAACAATTTCATTAGTCGTGAAATTTTTTGACCCCCGCCTTAATCTCGACGTCCAAATCGTTTTCCAAAGGCACTTTAGGGCACGAATATTTGTGATTGTAAGCGCAATACGGGTTGTACGAAGTGTTGAAATCAATGACAATCGTATTGCCTTTGGGTGTTTTTAAATCGATGTATTTCCCTCCTATGTAGCTCTCCTTACCCGAAGTGAGATCCGAAAAAGGCAAGAAAAGATAATCTTTGTATTTTTTCTGTTTCGATAATTCAATATTCTTGTAAATATTAAGTTTTAACGCTTTCCCGTCAATTATAAAATGCGCTTCACCATATTTTACATAGACCGGTTTCCTATCTGTCGAAGTCTGCATCTCAAAAGGTTTCTCCTTTTTGGTTCTGATGAATTGAGCAATTAAACTATACTTCCCATCAATAGGGTAAAAGTCTAAAGTCTTAAAAACCGCTAAATCTGCTGCCATCAAAGGACTCGTTTTGGCATCGGCATACTCAGCGTTGATTTCCGTTTGGAATTTTTCCGCAGACTTGTGATCAAATTTTACTTGGGCAAAACCAAAACTCCATTGTGCCAAAAATACCAGAATTAGAATCTTTTTCATCTTTTTTAATTTTAGCAAAAATAGTTTAAAAGTTGCAAAGCCACAAAGTCTGAAAGTTACAAAGTTTCCTACCTTTGCGAAAAAGAACCCAATTATAATGCTCGCAACCGCTTTCAGTCGCTACATCAACAATTTCAGAGGGTTTTCGAGAGAAATTTGGATTCTTACCATTATAACCTTTATCAATCGCGCAGGAACAATGGTCCTCCCCTTTTTGTCAAAATACTTAAAGGAGGATTTGCAGTTTTCCTACGGTGAAGTGGGTTGGATTATGGTCGCTTTTGGGTTTGGTTCGATGTTGGGTTCTTGGCTAGGGGGAAAACTGTCCGATAAAATAGGGTTTTATAAGGTGATGGTTTTTAGCTTGTTTAGCAGTGGGATTTTCTTTTTTGTTCTCCAATATATAACCAGTTTTTGGGGATTGTGTCTGGGAATGTTCAGTATCATGACCCTAGCCGATATGTTCCGACCAGCGATGTTTGTTTCTCTTGGAGCATATGCCAAGCCCGAGAACAGGACGCGTTCTTTAACTTTAGTTCGATTGGCTGTCAATCTTGGTTTTGCCGCCGGACCCGCCCTCGGTGGATTGATTATTATGGGAATTGGTTATAAAGGCCTGTTTTGGGTCGACGGGACTTCTTGCATTGTCGCGATTTTGATTTTTGCCCTGCTGGTCAAGGAGAAGAAAAGGACGTCACATCAGGATCCGCATGCCACAATATTGCAAGCCCGATCCGTATTTAGGGATAAAATATTCTGGGTTTTCCTGTTCGTGAGTTTTGTCACGGCGATGATTTTTTTCCAACTCTTTACGGCTTTGCCATTATATCACAGCGAGAAATTTGGGATGAGCGAGTTTCAAACCGGTTTATTGATGACCTTGAACGGCTTGCTGATTTTTGCACTTGAAATGCCGATTGTCAGCTATTTTGAAAGGAAAAAAGTGCAGAAACTTAAAATTATTCTATGGGGATCCTTACTTATGGGAAGCAGTTTTTATCTTTTGCTAATTAATGTATGGGCCGGTATGCTGGTGATCAGTATGATCTTTATCTCGATTGGCGAAATTTTCGCTTTCCCTTTTTCGAATACTTTTGCCATGAGTAGGGCTACGCGAGGCCAGGAAGGACGCTACATGGCTTTGTATACGATGAGTTTCAGTCTGGCGCATATCGTAAGTTCAAAAGTGGGGCTTGAGATTATCGGGCGATTAGGCTATCAAACCAATTGGTTTGTGATGGGGACTTTTGGACTGGCTGCCGCTGGTTGTTGCATCTGGATACAAAAACTGCTGAAACTAGAGAATAAACGCGCCTAAACTGTGGTTCTGCGTAACCCCCACTCTAATGCATCTACTAATTCACCAACAAAAATACCTGATTAACAATACTTTAAATTTTATAACTACAAAAATAGTTATAAAACTGCAATTATAGTTGTACAACTAAAAAGATAGTTGTAAGTTTGAATTGCGTTAAGGATAGCAGGCGATATCCTCGTAGTGAAACGAAGAGATAAAGCCGAATAGCCTGACCCGTAGGGAAACGCCCAAATAAAAACTTGAGCCATGCAAAAACTGACCAACAAAGAAGAGGAGATCATGCACATTTTATGGAAGCTAAAAAAAGCTTTCGTAAAGGAAGTTATGGAAGAGATTGAAACTGATCCTCCACATTATAACACACTATCGACCATTATTAGGAATCTGGAAGAAAAGGGGTACGTATCCTACAATGCCTACGGGAAAACGCATCAATACTTCCCTATTGTGACTATTGAGGAGTACAGGAAAAAATTCATGAATACCGCTATTGACAATTATTTTAATAGCTCCTATAAAAACATGGTTTCCTTTTTTGCCAAGGAGGAAAAAATTTCGGCAGCCGAGTTGCGTGAAATTCTGCAAATGATTGAAAACAAAAAATAAGGGTATGGAAACGCTATTTATTTACCTCATCAAATCCAGCGGATTGCTTGCCGTCTTTTTTCTTGGCTATCATATTATGTTGCGCAAGGAAACTTTTTTTACCGCTAATCGTTGGTTTTTATTGGCTGGATTAATCACATCTGTGGTATTGCCACTGGTAGTTTTTACCAAGATAATTTGGGTTGAACCGGTCGTTTCAAATACTGATTGGACAAACATTCCAGTATCGAATTATGTCGAGGGAAAATCATTACAAGATTATTTGCCGCTACTTTCCTTTTTGGCTTACGGAATCGGTCTACTGTTGTTGCTAGCCAAATTTGCCTATGATTTTTATAGTTTACGAACTGTGTTGAAAGGTAAATTGATTGAGCAGCAAGCCGATTTTAAATTTATTGACATTAAAGATAATTTAGCCCCATTTTCCTATTTCAACACCATTGTTTACAATTCGGCTTTATATAGCCCCAGCGAATTAGAAAGCATATTGGAACATGAAAAAATACATAGCGAACAAAACCATACCGTTGACGTACTCATTTCGAGACTGTTTTGCATCGTTTTTTGGTTCAATCCATTCATTTGGCTGTACAAAAAAGCGATTTTGCAAAATCTGGAATTCATTGCCGATAGTGGAGCCCTAAAAAAGATATCAGACAAAAAAGCCTATCAAATCACGCTTTTAAAAATAACAACACAGGAAAATTGCGTTGCCATTACCAATCATTTTTATCAATCATTAATCAAAAAACGAATCGTCATGTTAAACAAAAATCAATCAAAAAAAAGGAATTCATGGAAGTACTTGTCAGTAATTCCCGCATTAGTAGCTTTTGTTTTATTGTTTCAAATTGAAGTAATAGCGCAGGAAAAAGTGAAAGAGTCAAAAACGGTGACCGTAATCAAAAAAAGTGCCGATGTGGAAAATGACCATGAATCAGCAAGAACGGCTGGAGACACCGTAAAGAAAACCATTGCTTTCCGTGTTACGAAAGAGGGAGATCATGATGAAGTTAAGACTATCTATATCAACGGTGAAAAAGCGAGTCAAGCCGAACTGGATGCGTTAGATGCAGATGTAATTAAAACTATGGATGTCAATAAAAATGGCGACAAGTCGACCATTAGAATAATCACAAAAAACACTAATGGTATTCCAGACGACACCGAAATTATCGTGAACGGCAAAAAAATGAGCAAAGAAGAGTTAGATGAATTGGATCCAAATGACATTGAAACTATGAATGTAAGCAAATCGGCTTCAGGGAATTCTAGCCAAAATACAATCCGGATAGTGACCAAAACAAGAACTCATTCATCTAATACCAAAGATTTTCCGGCACCTCCAGCACCACCTGCACCTCCGAAATTTCCTGGCGGACCATTGCCTGCCGCACCAAATATGTCGAATTTACCGACTGCGCCTGCACCACCGGCAAACGTGAGGGACGAAAAAGCAATGGCTCAGTTTGAGATAAAAATGAAGGAATTCGAAAAAAAGATGGAGTCATTCGAGCCCGACATGACCGCTTACGGGAAAAAAATCGAGGAAATAATGGCCAAACGAGAGGCCATATTTGAAAAAGAAATGAAAAAATATGAAAAAGCGATGGAAAAATACAGAGAGGCAATAGAAAAGAACAACTAGCTTTGTAGCATTATTCAACAAAAAAGACGGTCTTCAGAAAGACCGGCTTTTTTTATACCTTTGTCCAAAATAAAACCCTTATGTTCAAAATTTTAGCTCAAATCAACAAGCTTGTTTTACCAAGCTTTACAAAACAAAGAATGGATTTGGCCAAAGCCAAAAAATGGCAAATGGCAATTATAGGATTTCGATATTATGTAACCACCAGGGCATTGCGTTAATACGTCATTGCAGCAAAAACATCATATCCCTTTATTTTTTCCCTTCCATTGAGGAAACTGAGCTCCATCAAGAAATTAAGCTGAACGATTTCGCCGCCTAATTGCTCGACCAATTCGCATACCGCTTTGGCCGTACCTCCAGTGGCGAGCACGTCGTCATGTATAAGCACCCTGTCGCCTTTGCGGATGGCATCAATATGGATTTCCAAGGAATCCGTTCCGTATTCGAGTTCATAGGAAGCCGAAATGGTGTCGTAAGGCAGCTTATTGGGTTTTCTGACGGGAACGAAACCTACATTCAGTTCCTGTGCGATCAGCATCCCGAAGAAAAAACCACGGCTCTCCACCCCGATTACCTTGTCTATTTTTTTACCTTTTAGCGAGGAAACCAAAATATCCAGGCATTCCTTTCTGGCTTTGGGGTCTATTAACAAGGGCGTAATGTCTTTAAATAAAATTCCTTCTTTTGGAAATCCCTGAATATCACGTATATAATTTGCTAAAGGCATTTTTTTTGCTTTTTATGTTAAATTAGACTTGCAATTTACACATTTATCCTTATATTTGCACCCGCAAACACGTTCACAGAACGTTTATGAAAATAAATGTTTGCAGAACAATAAGGCCTTGTGGCGCAACTGAATAGCGCACTTGATTACGGCTCAAGAGGTTACTGGTTTGAATCCAGTCAAGGTCACAAAACCCCAACAGATGTTGGGGTTTTTTTATGGAATTTACTCAAGTAATCTTTTTCAAGTAGTTAGAAATAAATATACCATAAAAAAAGGATCATATTCGTGCCTTTAAATCCGATCCCTTAATAATTATTTATGGTTAAATACTAACATGGAATTTCATTCTTGCGTAATTTTGCACAATGAAATTGCAAACTTTAGATAAGTCCAATCAACCGGACAACGATAAATTCATTTTCTGTCTCGAAGCCGTTCCTGACGTGGATACTGCCGTTACTACTGAAGTGCTCAAAAACCTGGAGAAACTGGCTGTGGAACAAGGTATTGCCAGCATTTACAAAACCTGCGATACCATTGAAGGATTAGAAGAAAGTCTAAATGCGTTACGTTATGACGACCATGATTTTAAGGATTATGAGGTGATTTATCTGGTCATGGAGGGCGAAGGAAATAATATTTGCCTGAATGATTATTTCTATAGTCTGGAGGAAATCGCCGAACTTTTTGAAGGGAAATTGACCGGTAAAATTTTGCATTTTGCCAATACCAAGATATTGAACTTAAGCGAGGAAGAAGCACAGTACTTCATCGACGTTACAGGCGCGCGGGCTATTTCGGGTTATGGAACGCCATTTAATAGACTCAGCAGCACAAATCTTGACAGAATGTTCTTTAGTCTATGCCAAGAGCAGGATAATGTAATCCAGATCGTGGAAGAATTACATCAAAAACACTATGCCCTTTGTAAACTTCTTGATTTTAGATTGTATTATTGAATGGATCCGGACTCTGAGAGACAATTCCTACTCTTAAAGTAAAGCAATTGTCTTTCAAAACAGAAACACTTCCCCTCTATCGCTCATCTTAGTTTCAAATTTAGTGGACAAATACTGCATCCGGTCGATACACCATTTAAAATCCTTGGCTGTTGCCAAATTAACCTGATAATTGGAAATCAAAACTGGAATCAGTTCTAATTTTTCTATCCTTTCTCTGGAGAGCGTGACTTTAAAGAAAAAAGAATGATCATTTTTTAATATAGGGTCCACTGCATAATCATCAACAAAATCACCGGTGTCGTACAGAATCAGCTTATGGTTATAGACTTCAATTCCTTGAAAATTGTGTGCACTGTGCCCGTGGATAATGTCAGCACCCTGGTCAATCATTGCGTGCGCAAAATCAATGAAATGTCTATATGGCTCTTCATTCATATTTGGTCCCCAATGAATACTTACAATAACAATATCGACATTTTTACTTAATTTCTCCAAATCATCCAAAGCTTTGTTGCGGTCATCCTTTTTGGTAATGTCTATATAATTAACTCCGCTACTGTTCGCATAAGCCTTCCATCCAGATTCGTTATCGGTAAACCCCAGTAGACCAATGGCAATATCTTTCTTACGGAGAATAATCGGTTTTTGAGCTTCTTTTTCATTCATCCCAGCACCAACATGTTTTATGTATGCCTTATCCAATGTTTGAATTGTCTCGACCAAACCTTCCTCAGAAAAATCCAAAATATGATTATTCGCCAGGTTGACGGCCGTTATGGAAGCTTCGGTTAGTGTTTTTACTTTATCGGGAGTTGCTTTAAAGTTAAATGTTTTAAAAACCCTTTTATCGCTGTGCGTCAATGCCGCTTCAAGATTGATGATATTGATGTCGGTATTCCTCAACAACGGCAAGACATTCCCCCAAGGATAAACATAGCCTTTATTACTGATTGCGGCATCAACACCCCTGCCTATCATCACATCCCCAGCAAACCCAATGGTTATTAAGTCATCTTCCATGATTCCTTTACTTTTGGTTAAAAGCCCCACTAAAAAAACAGATTCCACATAAATTTAAGTAAAAAAAACGCCTAATGAATAAAATTAACGAATTATTGAGCGTACAAAAAATGTTAGGGCTGGCATAAAACATTCCAATTATGCATACAAGTTTTACTTTCAAAAGCAAACCTGATTATGGCTATCGTGGTTTTCGTTTTAAATATTATTTGCATAAAATAATTAATGCTTTTCACTATATTTGGAACAGGACAAATTAGGAAAATCTCTTCCTTTAAAATTTGGGGAGGGGCTATAAGGCCTGTTGGAGTTGAAGAATGCAAGTTGACATTAAACTTTAAAAATTGGCGCAAATGAAACTTTTTGAATTTTTAAAACTTTCGGAGGAAGAGCAATACAAAGCAACTTGGAAGAAAGGTGCTTACGTGGACTTGTATTTAAAGGGTAATATTGCGATCGAGCTTTATGCAGTAAATAATTTTTATGTTGAAATTTATTATGAACGAAACACCACAGAACGTCTTTATAAAAAAACCTTCAAACAAGGCGAGCTATTGGACAAATATCTGGACCGAATTCATTTAAAAATCAATTCCTTTTTTTAATAAACTCTAAATAAAACCGAAAACAGTAGCCAATATATAGTAGGCTTTACATATTTAAACAATAATTTAGCCATATAAAAATCTTCTTTTTTACAGAAGCACTCACGACTCGTACAATGCCTGAATATAACCTTGACTTACAATACGATGACATCATTTACGGTGAAGAGGAAGTCAATTTCAAGGAATTTGAATCCTGCATTTTTAACCGCTGCGACTTTTCCCGATGCAAATTTACTGCAGTGACCTTCATAGATTGCACCTTTAACGATTGCAATTTCAATACTTCAAAAATAAACCATGTCGCTTTACGGACCGTTTATTTTAACAACTGCAAAATGATGGAAATCAATTTTTCCATGTGCGACAAACTTATTTTTGAAATCCATTTTAAAGAGTGCAACTTGGATTTTTCTAAATTTTATACCCTAAAGCTAAAAGGGACCACATTTATGGATTGCAGCCTTTTGGCTGTCGATTTTATGAGTGCTGACTTGACCGAGGCAATTTTTGATAATTGTGATTTGTACCGCGCCGAATTTGAAAAAGCAATCGCCAACAAAGCCGATTTCAGAAGCAGCTATAACTACGCTATCGATCCCACAAAAACTAAACTCAAAAAGGCACAATTTTCTATCGCCGGTTTAAAAGGCTTACTTGCAAAACATGACATTATTGTAAAATAAGAGTGTTAAGAAAGGATTCTGCCGTCTTCCATTGTAATTATTCTATCCGTTTTATTGGCAAAATCTGTATCATGAGTCACAACCAGTATGGTTTGGTTAAAATCTTCGGTCAATTTGTTCAAGATATCAAAAACAAGGTCGCCGTTTTTCCTGTCCAAATTTCCGGTAGGTTCGTCGCCCATGATAACCAAAGGATCGTTGATCAGCGCTCTCGCTATTGCCACACGCTGTTTTTCCCCGCCGCTCAGCTGATTTGTCATTTTAAGCGCATGGTTTTCCATTCCCAAGGTTTTTAAATGTCCCATGGCACGCTGTTCCAATTCCTCATTCGAATATTTCCCTAACTTAAACCCCGGCAACATCACGTTTTTTAAAACATTATACTCCATTAATAAATAATGAAACTGAAACACAAAACCAATTTTCTCGTTTCGTATCTTCGCCAATTTACTATCTATTTGCCCTGTGACCAGCTCGTTATGAATAAACAATTGCCCTTCGTAATCAGTATCCATGGTGGAAAGCAGATACAATAAAGTAGATTTTCCAGACCCGGATTTACCCACAATCGAAACAAATTCGCCATGATCAATGCTTAAATTGATTTCTTTGATCACCTGAAATTTCACGGGATCATAAAAATATTTGGTCAAGCCAACGGTTTCTATCACCTTATTATTTTCCATAGCTATTTTCCTCTGATAATTTCTACCGGATCCACTTTACTGGCTTTCAAAGCCGGAAAAAGCCCGGCGACAACCGTTGTGCAGAGTGCAAAGCTTATCCCAATGACATAAAAAATCACATTGTAATCGATGGGATATGTTTTTACGGTTGGCAAAGAAGTGGTTTCAAAAGGGATATTGTCAATAATAATTGAAAAGATATATCCAAAAAACAATCCAAAGACGCCACCGGTAAACCCTATGATTATCGAGAGTGATATAAAGATCCATTTCACGTCATTTCCTGAAAAACCTGTAGCTTTTAGTATGGCGATGCTATCCATTTTTTCATAGATCATCATATTCAAGATATTGTAAATCCCAAAACCAGCAACGATCAACAACACAATTCCAACCGAATAGGATATGATACTCCTCACCGTACTCCCGGTTTCAAATTGCGCATTTGCCGTTTCATAATCCATCGCGTCTAAATTAAACGTTTTATGAAACTCTTCCGCAACAGCTGCTGCCGTTTCCTTATCGTACAAATTCAGCTGAATGTCCGTGATGTAATTTTTAGGTTGTCCCAATATTTTTTGGGCTGTTCCCAATGACGTATAACTCATCACATTGTCAATTTCAGCTATTCCTAATTGCGAAAAACCCACAATCTTCAAGGAGGCCAAATTCCCATTGGATGTGGACACTTTAATTATATCCCCCACCGTAAGCAGCATCTTGTCAGCTAATCCCTTCCCTATTATAATGCTGTTGTTCTGGCTCAAATCAGTGACCTTCCCTTCTTTTATATAATCACTGATCTTAAAGAGTTTATCCTCCGCCTCCATATCAATACCATTAACAAAACCGGAGATTTCAATGGTGCCTGAGTTGAACAAAACGGAGGAAGTGACTTTTGGCGCAACGTCTATGATACGTTTGTCCTTTTTCAACACTTTGATTATTTCCTTTCCATTGTAGATCGATTTCCCCCTGTCTTTAGGCTTGATGGATTTTATGAAATTTGTGTTGTTTTTGTAATTAGCAGATAAATCCAACGGCTGATTTTCCGATGGCTTCACCTCATTATACAAAAGGACGTGGGGCGTTCTGTTGAGCATTAATCCATCCAGCAATTCGTTTAAGCCATTCATAAAACTGACCAAAGCGATGAACATAGCAATTCCAAAGGTCACTCCCACTGCAGCAATTACAGACTGTTTTAGTCTGGCTTTTAGCAAATGAAAGGCGATATTTAAAATAAGTTTAAAGTTCATTATTTTGGTTCATAAATGGTTTCATTTTCTTTCAAGCCCTCTAAAATTTCCACTTTTTGGTAATCACTCAAACCTGTTTTAACCTTTCTTCGTTCGTTTCTATTGACTAAAACATATTTGTTGTCAATCAAATAACTTTTGGGAATGGTAATCGCATTATCTTTTGTTCGAATGATAATATTGCCTTCCGCCGTCAGGTTGGGATATAGTTTGTCAGGCGGCTTGACAAAATGCGCCTCGATCCTAAAAGTGCGCGACCGCTCGTCCATTATGGGGTAGATTTTATCTACAATAGCGTCAAAAACTATCCCTTTATAGCTGTCCATCGTCACGAGTACCTTTTGCCCCAAAGCAACCCGCACCATATCGTTTTCATCGACTTCCATTTCTAAAAAAAAGGCATTCGATTTCCCAATAATGGCAAGGGGTGTCTGGGTTGTCACCAAGGTTCCTTCTTTGACTAAAACATCAAATAATTGACCTGAAAAGGCACTTTTGACTTGGTAATCGTTTTGGGTTTTTTGATTGAATTTAAGATTTATTTTATTGCGCCTTTCCTCATTTTTCAGTTGTTCGCGGAGTTGGGTCAATTGCCTCAAAGCGGTTTCGTAATTAATTTTGGAGTTTTTAAAAGCCAACTCGCTCCTTTCAAAATCGATCTGAGAATTAATTTCAAGGACCCGTAATCTTTTGTTTCTTTTATAAAGGGATTCATCAAGAATAAGTTTATCTAGGGAAGATTGGACTTTCAATTCCATTTCGGCAACGCGATCTTGAATATATTTACCGTTTTCCTTACTTAATTGGTAAGCTAATAGTGCATTTTCAGTATTCAATGCCGCTTTTTCGTTTTCAAGCTCAAACAATAATTGCCCTTGACTTATGGGATGTCCTGCAATAACCCTAATCTTTTCCAAAATACCGTTTACCGTAGAAAAAACGGTGTACTGATCTTCTGCCTTTATGGCCCCCGAAGCGTAAACGCTCTCCGTCACGCTGCCCAGTTTAGGTTTTATCCCTTGCCCATTTTTGGAACAAGACTGCATCAAAAACACAACGGCAAGTATAAAAATATTTCCAAATTTCATCTTGATAGTTTTAAGAAAAGAGCAGCTAAACGAATACTTAAATTTACCGCTTTTTTCTGTAGAACAGACAGTTAACAAAATAACTTTTAGCAAAACAAAAAGTACAGTGTAGTACTTTCCTCAAAGAATATGGGTCTTTTTTATAAAATATTTTGCTGCGTCCTGCTAGACTACAACTGCTTTTCCATCACGTAATCCTCCATCAAGTAGCCGTGACCAATTTCGATATCCACTTCTTTGATGACCTCAAAACCTTTTTTTTGGTAAAAAGTGAGGGCCTTATTAAACCTATTTACGTTTAATGAGAGTGCGGTAGAATGGTAATCTACGGCCAATCTCTCAATATAAATAATAAGCGCATTCCCGATCCCTTTGCCTTGCGTTTGGGGCAATACATATATTTTATGGATTCGCGTTCTGTTGTTTTCCTGATAATTGTGCTCGTAAGAGGCAAAACCCAAAACAACATCATTTTCTTTAGCCAACAAAAAATGATGCCCTTTTGAGGTTACATCATCTGCTAAGGCCTTTTCAGAATAAAAAGCATTCAGCATGAAGTCCAATTGTTCTTTCGACAAAATGGCGCCGTAAGTATCCGGCCAGGTTTGATGGGCAATTTCTTGAATTATTTTATAATCGTTCGGCCTCGCTTTGGAAATAGATATCATAATGTACTTTTGGAAGGTAAAATCATTAGTTTGAAAAAAAAACGTTTTTTTTCTTTATTTGATAAAAACAGTTCAGGCGTCAAAAAAATCAAGCTTTCTTGGGTAAAAAAACACAAAACTGAGAACCAACATTGGGTTCAGAAAGTACTTTTATAAATCCGTCGTGATTATCAACAATTCTCTTGCAAATCGCTAAACCGAGACCTGTTCCCGAATATTTGGAGCCTGTTTCCAAACGCTGGAACAAAACAAATATTTTTTCGGCATATTCTTGTTTAAAACCTATTCCATTATCCTCTACGACGATCTTATAATATTTTTCATTAGAAATGATTTCATTGTCATAAATTTCATTTTCTTCAATATTTTTTGAAAAAATGGAAATTTTAGGCGCTCTATCTTCTTGGCTGTATTTAAGAGAGTTCGTAATCAAATTAATGAACAGTTGTTCAATTTGAAAAGAAATCGCTTTCACGACGGGCAAATCCCCTACAGTTATCTCTGCATTTTTATCTTCAATATTTGAAGACAATTCGTCAATAACTTGGTTGACCAATCCGTTCAAATCCGTATCTTCAAAAACCTTATCCCCTTTTATTGTTCTGGAATAATTAACCAAATCGATAAGCAAGGTTTGCATCTTATTTGCTGAAGTCCTAATTTTTGAAAAATAAATTTTCCCCTGCTCTGATATGCCATCCATTTCCTTGGACTCGATCCTAGAAATAAACATTTGAATTTTATGAAGCGGTTCCTGCAGGTCATGACTCACAATGTTGTTAAAGGACTCCAGTTCTTCATTGATGCTTTTAAGTTCCTTATTGTTTTCCTCTAATTCTATTGTTTTTTTAAACTGGTCGGTCATGTCATAGTTAACACCCGTTTTTACGCTTTCCCCTTTTCCGTTCTTGGTAAAACTACCCACTGACATAATATATTTTATTTCGCCGTCTGGCAATACAAAACGATACATCAATGAAGTCGGTTTGTGCGTCCTTAGGGAATCCATATGCATTCGCGTCACATATTCAAGATCATCGGGATGTATGTATTTTGAAATATTCTCTAAGCTAGGAGTAAAGGATTGTGGCTCTAACCCTATAAGACGAAAAAAATTATCTGAATAAGTATAGGTGTCCTTTTCTAAATTAATTTTCCAATGACCAAATCCTGCAATTTTCTCTGCATTATTGAACGACCGATTTAAAAACTTTAATTCGTCATTGGTTTTTTTAAGTTCCGCAATATCAACATTCATTTTATTGAAAGACAATAACAGTATCAACAATGAAAGTATGACCAGCAGAAAGGCGCTTATCATAGAGTCTTCCAACTCAAATTGATGATTATCATTGTGAATTTTGACTTTATCACCCTCAGCATTTATCGTTTTATAAACAAAGTTTTTCATGATCTCCGTAAAGTCATTACTCTCCTGAAGTTTTGCGTTTAATGCCGCACTGTTGGGATTTTTACTTTTTGCAAGCAGCAGTGTTTCCCTAAAAAGCGCAAATCGGTATTCAATGAGTCCTTTGAGGCGTTTCACATCCTTAACGCGGGTGGGGTTATTGGCCACTAATTTATCAATCTCCTTTAGATTAGACTCAATTTCTCCTTTTCTCAAAAATCTATTTTCTAGATAAGATTCGTCCTTGGTGATGATGTAAGTCCGTAGGTTTGTTTCATAAATACTGATTATGGACAACACTTTTTCTAATTCCAATTGGGTTTCGGTGGCATTGGCAATTAAATTAACCGAGGAATCCAAGCTGCGCATTTGCGTATAAAACACCGATGCAATATAACACACTACAGCTATAGCGATTCCTAAAGCTATTTTGAATATTTCTGAATTTTTATATAGTTTTAATAGCTTTATGTTTTTCATCCCCTAAATGCTAAAGAAAAAAGTTTCTTTATTTAAACCGGAGGAGTGAAATTGCCAATTCACATTTAGGACTTCTTTAATCACTTTTTTAAGTTTATTAAAGTCATTTGGTTTTTTTATATAAATATTTGCCCCTTCGATAAATGTTTCTTCTATATCTTTTTCTGACGAAGATGTCGAATAAATGGCGATAGAAACATCTTTAAACCGGAGGTCGGCTCTAATTTCCTTTAGACATTCAAACCCCGATTTGCGGGGCATATTTAAATCCAAAAAAAGTAAATGTGGTAACATAATATCAGGATTTGCTAAATAATCCATTAGTTCCTTACCGTCATTAAATAAGGTCAAATTATTATTCATTTTAAGTTCCATCATTGCATCACTAAAAAAAGTGCGATCATCTTCATCGTCATCGGCAATCAAAATGCGCATTGAATCTTCATGTGAAATCATATTTTTGGGAATTATATTTTTGTTAATTTGACAAACTTCTTCGTTTATCTACTATTCTTTTAAAAGTAGATGGAGTCAATCCCGTAACCTTTTTAAACTGACTTGACAGATAAGCCACACTACTGTAGTTTAACTTGTACGAGACCTCCGTTAAGGTCAACTCATCTTCAATAATTAATTTTTTAGCTCTTTCTATTTTTTGGATAATAATGAAGTTTTCTATTGAAGAATGGGTGTTATCAGAAAAAATATTTGTCAAATATCCATAACTGAAATTCATTTTTTCTGATAGATATTGAGAAATAGTTATTGCCGGTAATTTATCATTCTCATAAATCATTTCTACAAGAGTGTCTTTTATTTTTTGAATAAGCTGACTTTTTTCATTATTAACGATAAAAATGGAATATCTGCTTAAAGAATCTTGAAGTTCGGCAAAGCTTTCATCCGAAACACTATCACTAATCTCAATTTCTCCTAAATCCAGCAGTTTGTGCTTTATATTCAATCGCTCTAACTGCTCCTGCAAAATTACCCTACAAGCAACGATTCCATCATATTTTATATAGAGTTTCATTTATATTACAATTTATATTTGATGAACATTCAAGAGATAAATATATATTAAAAATAATAATTGGAGCAAAAAAACTGTCCTTTTGGCAAAAAATAGCTCCGTATTTATAGTTTTATTATTACAAACAATTGATTTTAAATCAATTCACGTTAAATTAAAATAAAACCTAAAATACTAATCTATCCATGAATTGTCTCGTTTTTACCATAATTTGCAATAATGGATGCCTCATATTCAATCCATTCTCTCCATCGCTTTTCTACATCGATTCCGGTTCCATATTTTCTGGCATAGGTGATAAAAGTGGTGTAGTGTCCCGCTTCGCTTTCCATCAAATCCCTGTAGAAGACAGACAGCTCTTCGTCCTGAATGTTTTCCGACAATACTTTAAAACGCTCACAGCTTCTTGCTTCAATCATTGCCGAGAATAGCAGTCTTTCCACCAAACTCGAAACCCTGCTGCCAGTACCACTTTTTTTCATGTACAAATACAATTCGTTTACGTAATGGTCCTTGCGTTCGCGTCCTAACTTCAATCCTCTTTTGATGATGATATTGTGTACCTGCTCAAAATGATCAATTTCTTCTTTGGCCAAAGCCAACAAATCCTTGACCAAATCCTGATGCTCTGAATTATTGGTAATAATCGTGATCGCGTTTGTTGCCGCTTTTTGTTCGCACCAAGCGTGATCCGTCAGGATTTCCGCGATGTTCTTCTCGACAATATTCACCCACCTTGGATCGGTTGGTAATTTTAATCTTAGTACTGACATTTTTCTTTACAGTTTACGGTTTTATCAAAACAAAAAAAGGTTTAAAATTTAACTTTTTGCAGATTACAAAACTTTAAACTTTAAACCTTTAAACTTTGAAACTTTTTTAGAATACGAAGATTGCTCTTTCGCTCATCATTTCATTCACTTCATTGGCCACTTCCTCGATAATATCCTCGTTTGTGTGGTTCATCAGAACCTTATCAATCAAGGCTACGATAGTCTCCATGTCCTCTTCAACTAATCCTCTAGTGGTGATAGCCGGAGTTCCAACGCGGATTCCGGAAGTCACAAACGGCGATTTGTCGTCAAAAGGAACCATGTTTTTATTAACGGTGATTTCGGCTTTTACTAATGCATTTTCAGCATCTTTCCCTGATATCCCTTTATTTCTTAAATCAATCAACATCATGTGATTATCAGTTCCTCCTGAGATGATATGATAATCTCTTTTCACAAATGCTTCTGCCATAGCATTTGCGTTTTTTTGCAATTGTAAAGCGTATGTAAAGAATTCATCTTGCAAAGCTTCACCGAAGGCAACCGCTTTTGCAGCGATGATATGCATTAAAGGTCCTCCTTGGTTTCCTGGAAAAACGGCCAAATCAAGTAGAGACGACATCATTCTGATTTCACCTTTTGGAGTTTTTAACCCAAATGGATTTTCGAAATCTTTCCCCATCATAATCAATCCTCCTCTAGGTCCACGCAACGTCTTGTGTGTGGTTGTGGAAACGATATGACAATGAGGTAATGGGTCGTTCATCAATCCTTTAGCAATCAGACCCGCAGGATGAGAAATATCGGCAAATAAAATTGCGCCCACACTGTCGGCTATTACTCTGAAACGCTCAAAATCCATATCGCGGGAATAAGCCGAAGCCCCCGCTATAATTAATTTTGGCTGCTCTTTTGTCGCAATTTCTTGGATTTTATCATAATCTAAACGTCCCGTCTCTTCATCAACGCCGTAAAATACAGGGGTGTACAAACGCCCTGAGAAATTCACCGGCGAACCGTGAGTTAAATGACCACCATGGGACAAATCAAAACCAAGAATTTTGTCACCCGGCTTCAAACAAGCGTGATATACAGCCGTATTGGCTTGCGAACCTGAATGCGGTTGTACATTGGCATAAGCCGCACCAAACAATTCTTTAGCTCTATCAATGGCAATTTGCTCTACAACATCTACCACTTCACAACCACCATAATACCTCTTCCCAGGATATCCTTCTGCATATTTATTAGTTAGGACAGACCCCGCCGCTTCCATTACTTCGTCACTGACAAAGTTCTCTGAAGCAATAAGTTCTAATCCGTGTATTTGTCTTTCTTGTTCTTCCAGAATAAGGTCAAAAATTTGTTTGTCGCGTTGCATTTTTTTGATTTTAGTTAATTTGAAGCAAAAATACGAAAAAACGTTTGTGAAACTGTTAGATTATAATATATTTGAAGTATAATTTTCAACAAAACAATTAACATCTTATGCCAATAACAGCCAACGATACAAGCAGAAAATCATGGTTAGAAGTACCAGAAAACAGTGATTTCCCAATTCAAAACATTCCTTTCGGCGTTTTCTTGACTAAAGAGAATGTGGTAACAGTAGGAACCCGGATTGGTGATTCAGCCATAGATCTGGGGGCTTTACAGCAAATGAATTACTTTGCAGGTATTGAATTGACTGATGATATGTTCATGCAAGATACCCTAAATGACTTTATCTCTGATGGACAAAAAACATGGCGACTAGTCAGAAATCGAATTGCCGAAATTTTTGACGAGACTAACCCGAAATTGAGAGATAACACAAAACATCGCGATATTGTTATTTTCAAAATTGACGATGTAGAAATGCAGTTGCCGGTTTTAATAGGTGATTACACTGACTTTTACTCCAGCAAAGAACACGCTACAAACGTAGGGAAAATGTTCAGGGACCCGGAAAACGCATTATTACCAAACTGGTTGCACATACCTGTGGGATACCATGGAAGAAGTTCTACAATCGTTCCTTCAGGAATTCCAATCCACAGACCTATAGGCCAAACGTTGCCGGCTGGCGAAACGACGCCTGTGTTCGGACCTTCACGTCTAATTGATTTCGAACTGGAAACTGCTTTCATCACTACCGACGCCAATGTAATGGGGGAAATGATCCCGATCAATGAGGCCGAAGACTACATCTTCGGAATGGTTTTATTAAATGACTGGAGCGCGCGCGATATCCAAAAATGGGAATACGTGCCCTTAGGTCCATTCTTGGCAAAAAACTTCGCCTCGTCGATATCTCCTTGGATCGTGACCTTGGATGCGTTGGAGCCGTTCAGGGTTCAAAGTCCTAAACAAGACCCAAGCCCATTGCCTTATTTGCAACAAAAAGGCAAACATTCGTTTGACATTAATTTAGAAGTTGCCATCCAACCAGAGAACGTAGAACCTACGGTAGTAAGCAAAACCAACTTCAAATACATGTACTGGACTATGAGCCAACAGTTAACACACCATACCTCAAACGGTTGTCGCGTAAATTCAGGCGATATGATGGGGTCGGGAACGATTTCAGGACCTACTCCTGACAGTTACGGTTCGATGCTAGAACTGACATGGGGAGGAAAAAACCCAATAAAACTGAAAGACGGAACGGAACGCAAGTTCATCAATGACAACGACACCGTGATTATAAAAGGTTATTGCAAAAACGGACGAGTGAGAATCGGTTTCGGTGAAGTTTCTTCAAAATTACTGCCGCCGTTCGTAAGAAAATAATTTTCGACAAATCATAAAAATAAAAAAGTCCCAAACTTAATGTTTGGGACTTTTTCTATTTCAAATAGTGATCACTAAAAAACGATCATTGAATGCTTCTTTTTATTTGTTTCCTTTCTCGAAATCAGCAACAAACTGAGCCAATCCGATATCAGTCAATGGGTGTTTCAACAATCCGTAAATTGCAGATAGCGGTCCAGTCATAACGTCAGCACCAATTTTAGCACAGTTTACGATGTGCATCGTGTGACGAACAGAAGCTGCAAGGATTTCAGTTTCATAACCGTAGTTATCATAAATCAATCTAATTTCTTCAATCAAAGCCAATCCATCTGTAGAAACATCGTCTAAACGACCAATAAATGGAGAAACATAAGTAGCACCCGCTTTAGCGGCCAACAACGCTTGACCTGCAGAGAACACTAATGTTACATTCGTTTTAATTCCTTTATCAGAGAAATATTTGGCAGCCATAACACCCTCTCTAGTCATTGGCAATTTAACCACGATTTGATCGTGCAAATCAGCTAATTCTTCACCTTCTTTTATCATTCCGTCGTAATCCAAAGCGTTCACCTCGGCACTTACGTCACCATCAACCAGATTACAAATGTCAACATAATGCTTCAAAATACTGTTCTTCCCAGTGATTCCCTCTTTAGCCATCAATGATGGGTTTGTAGTAACTCCATCCAAAACGCCTAATGCTTGCGCTTCCTTAATTTGAGCCAAATTAGCCGTGTCAATAAAAAATTTCATAATATGTTTGTATTTAATTGTGTGTTTCTTTTTTGGGCGTAACCCTCCGTAAATACCTCGGGTCGGGCTTTTTACTATATCTTTTTTTTCTGCTTTTGCTTCGCACAGCACAATAAAAAAGGATGTCGTTTCAATCCCTTACGCAAATTTGCTGCAAAATTACAACTTATAATGGTTCATTAGCATTTTTTCATACACTTTATCAGGAAGAATGCGTTTCAGAACGATCGAAAACTTCTGCATGAAAACCCCCACTTTGTAATGCACCTTAGGTTCCTTGTACTGAATAATCCTATAAATCGCTTCGGCCATTTCATTTGGATTGCTGCCACTATCCACATGTTCATCCATCATTTTTAACGTATTCCCGTAAGGAATCTCGTAAGCCGAGCCCGCTATTACCGGAGCATGATAGCGTCCCGCGGCAATATTCGTGGCAAAATCTCCAGGCGCCACATTTGTGATGTGAACTCCAAATGATTTCACCTCCATGCGTATGGCCTCCGTAATCAACTCAAGCGCGCCTTTTGAGGCAGAATAAACTCCTCGATAAGGCAATCCCATATATCCCGCGATAGAAGTTATATTGATAATTAGACCCGCATTTTGCGAACGCATCTGAGGCAATGCCGCTTTCATCACTTCAATAGGACCGAATAAATTAATCTCGAAATTATTCTTGATTTCCACGCTTGGAATTTCTTCCAAAGGTCCCGTAATCCCAACTCCTGCATTATTGATCACGATATCCAACCTTCCCGAGATCGAAATTATTTTCGCCACAGCAGCCTTTATTGAAGCAGTGTCTCTTACGTCCAAGGCCACTAATGGAAAAACGGAATTGAGAATCCTTTCTGGATTCCTACTGGTTCCATAGACAATAAAACCTTTGTTATGTAAAAATTCTCCAATAGATTCCCCTAGTCCCGAGGAACCTCCGGTAATTAAAACCACTTTGCTCATATTGCTTGTTGTTTAGCTGCATTTTAGTATAGGCCAAAAATAAAAAAATCCTCCAAAAGGAAGACCGTTATTGTTTTTATTTTGAAAACATTTCAAAATTGACATAAAAAAAATCTGAACCGCCTTAGCGAACAGATTAGAAAAAATGGCAAGCGACCTACATCGCACCGCTCAACCACGTACCCTTGCTATGTTCCCATCCTGGGGGAGTCTGCAGGAGCTGGTCGTGTAGGACTTGCCGCTGCAAATATACAATCTTTTTATATTTTTGCAAGCGCTTTGTGCTCTTAAAATAACATTGTATATTGGTATCTTCAAAATTTAAACAATGAAAAAATATAACTTACTATCTATCATTTTATTAGGAATCACTCTTTCTGGTTGTGAGGATACAAAAAAAGGAGAAAACACGATATTTAATTTCGACACTTCGAAATTTGCTGCAAAATACCAGCCACAAGAAGCGCTTACCTTGGCAATTTTGAATCCGGAATCCAAGAAAGTCGACAGCATCATATACTATGTGAATGATAAAAAAATAGCTTCGAAAAACAACCTAGACAAACTGACTTTTGAATTGAAAGACCAAAAATTAGGCTATCAAAACCTAAAAGCGTTGGTGTATTATGATGGAGAAAACTCAGAAGCAACGACAAGAGTGGAACTAGTTTCAAATGTGAAACCCAAATTGCTTAAATACACCATTGTAAATACCTACCCGCATGATACGGCATCTTTCACGGAGGGATTAGAGTTTTATAGGGATACCTTGTACGAAAGTACCGGTCAAAAGGGTTCGTCTTTTTTCAGAAAATACGATTACAAAACCGGCAAAATATACAAACAGGTTGATCTTGATTCAAAATATTTTGGAGAGGGAATTACCTTCCTTAACGGCAAGATGTACCAATTGACTTGGCAGGAAAAAACAGGTTTTATCTACAATGCAAACACACTAAAACTCGAAAAAACTTTTACCTACGACAAAGACATCGAAGGTTGGGGAATGACTAATGACGGGAAATACATTTACCAAACGGATAAAACAGAGAAAATTTGGAAAATGGATCCAGAAACACAAAAAATGATCGACTATATCAATGTCTATTCGGGTGATTCAAAAATCAAATCGATCAATGAACTGGAATGGATCAACGGAAAAATCTACACCAACGTTTGGCAAAAAGATGCCATTGCCGTAGTAGACCCTAAGAATGGTGCTGTTGAAGGAATATTGGATTTGTCTGGTTTACGAAAATTTGTAAAAAATGAAACCGCTGAAGTTTTAAACGGAATCGCTTATAATCCCAAAACAAAAACCATCTTTGTGACCGGTAAAAACTGGGATAAACTCTTTGAAATTAAAGTTTCTGAATAAACAAAAAATGACAACACTAATCACCAATATCAAGGAGCTGCTGCAAATACGGGAAACGGGAATCACAAAAGTTTCTGGGGCCGAAATGGCTATCCTTCCAACGATCAAGAACGCATACTTGTTAATTAAAGATAATTTGATTGCCGGTTTTGGCTCCATGGAAAATTTATCCGAAACAGAAGCCGACACCCTTATTGATGCGACAGGAAAAATGGTTTTACCTACTTGGTGCGACAGCCATACCCACATTGTGTATGCCGGGAATCGAGAACAGGAGTTTGTGGATCGTATCAACGGAATGACCTATGAAGAAATAGCCAACCGTGGTGGTGGCATCTTAAATTCGGCCAAGAAACTGAATGAATCATCAGAAGAAGAAATCTACAGCCAATCAAAAGAACGACTGGAAGAAGTGATGCGATTGGGAACTGGAGCGGTCGAAATTAAATCCGGATACGGACTTACTTTGGATGGTGAATTAAAGATTCTTCGTGTAATTCAACAATTGTCACAACATTACCCCATCACTATAAAAGCCACTTTTCTGGGAGCTCATGCCTTTCCATTGGAATACAAAGAAAACAGAAAAGGCTACATTGATTTGATCATCAATGAAATGCTTCCTGAAATTGCAAAGAACCAGCTCGCCGAATACATAGATGTTTTTTGCGAAACGGGTTATTTTACCGTTGCCGAAACGGAACAAATTATTGAAGCGGGAATCCGTTTTGGCTTAAAGCCAAAAATTCACGTGAACCAATTCAATTCTATCGGTGGGGTTCAAGCAGCCGTAAAATATGATGCTCTTTCTGTCGATCACCTAGAGGTAATTAAGCCGGAAGACATTGTTGCCTTAAAAAACACCGAGACGATGCCGGTGGCTTTGCCATCCTGCTCCTACTTTTTGAGTATCCCATATACACCGGCTCGCGAAATGATAACCGCTGGACTTCCGATTGCGCTTGCAACGGACTACAATCCCGGATCAACCCCATCCGGAAACATGAATTTCGTCGTGGCTACTGCCTGCATAAAGATGAAAATGACTCCCGAGGAAGCAATAAACGCAGCTACAATAAATGGCGCTTATGCGATGGGAGTATCAGACTCGCATGGAAGTATCACCATTGGCAAAAAGGCGAATCTTATTATCACAAAACCGATTCCCTCCTATTTCCAACTGCCCTATGCATTTGGCAGCAACTTGATTGACGTCGTAATACTGGAAGGACAACATATTATATAAAAAAAGAGGAGCTATTTAGCTCCTCTTTTTTTATATAATCAACAATCTTTTATTATTTCAAAACAAAACTAGTTTTAGAAACCAACTCCCCTTGATTAAAAATATTGATATAATATGTTCCTTTAGCAAAATCTTTTCCTTTTAAATCTCTTGAAACATTTACTGTTTTGTTTTCATAGGCAACATTAACGCTAAAACTATACGTTAGGGTATTGTCTCCAAAAGTTTCCGTTTTTTTATCGCCTAAAACATTATTTTTACTGTCAATCACTTGAACCTGGTATGTTTTATCACCCGATTGGGCAATTTGATTTTCAGCAATTGTAAAATTAACTCTAAGAACATCAGCTCTGCTTGCTTTGTCAGTTTCTATCTGTTTACCAGAACTTCTTAGT